>Ga0214473_10002237_pt1 | contig 23987 bp, 22 predicted proteins | sample RVTome_7_FD_203509 | JGI IMG/M metagenome (GOLD analysis project Ga0214473, IMG submission 203509) | Soil microbial communities from uranium-contaminated site in the Upper Colorado River Basin, Wyoming, United States - RVT98D197 | ecosystem: Environmental > Terrestrial > Soil > Contaminated >... | reverse complement strand
AGGATCTGCCGAACACGAGCGAGTCCGCGCTCACCTCGTGGGAAAACGACTCTCCCAGGTGCGGCTCGACGCGGAGCACGAGTCTCGTCAAGGACCGACCTCCTGGGTCGACCCCGCCCGGCGACGGACAGCGTTCCGTCGCATGTGACGGCCGGCGTGGCCGAGAGATGATCAATGACACATTGTAGACTAGGAACCCCGCCCCGATTGAGAGCATGGGCGAGGTGTGCCGCGCGAAGCACACGCGTCTGGGTCGCGACGTCGCGATGAAGCTGCCGCCGGCCGAATGACGGGCGACACGGAGCTACAAAGGGTAGGGACCGTTCAGCGATTCGAGCTTTGAAGCTCGGGAGTGGGGGCAACCCATGCGGAAGACTTCGCCCTCGCTCAGGCCTTGGCGCTCGCCACATCCGCGACACTTGGCGCGTCCACTGGACGACCGCGGATCAACTACCTGGATGCCAACGCACCCAACGGGCGCTTCGTCGCTGAGCGAGGCGCGGGGCTCGTCGCGCCGGGAGGGGTACGTCCCAGAAGCGGGCCGATCAACCCTCGCCTATCCCCAGCACTTCGCACAGCGCCTCCTCGACGCGCCGCATGACGGGCTTGCCGACCCGGGTCAACGGGCCCTTGATCAGCCTCCGGTTGTCGATCGCGCGCAACTGATCGACGAGCAGGTCCGAAGCGCGTCGCAGCCGCTGCGCAGGGTTGACGCGGACACGGAGGGGCTCGGCGTCGTCGATGACGTTCGTCGTCAGCGGGACGACGAGGGTCGAAGGATGACCCGCCCGCAGCAGCGCGGTCGCCTGCACGATCAGCACCGGACGGGCCTTGCCTGGCTCGGTGCCCTGTCGGGGTTCGAGATTGGCGAGCCAGATCTCTCCCCGCTCAGGCATTCGGGTCGCGCTCGGTCGCCGCAAACTCGGCGTTGACCTTCATGCTCTCCCTGCGCACCTTCCTGGACACCGTCGCGAGGCGCTCCGCACGAAGTCGCGCAGCGGTCTTGCGGTTCATGCGCTCGAGGGCCCGGCGGACGTAGGCCGCCCTCGAAAGCTCGAGAGCCCGGGCGTAGCGACTGCTCTCCCGCAGCAGCTCTTCGGGCAGCTTCAGCGAGATCGCTTTCATGGCAGTCCCCCTAAGATATCCACTTAGGATATTCCTCGGGCGAAGCGCGATCAACACTCCGCCCTGCCCTCAGCGCCCGAGCGACAGCCTGTGGACGCGGGGCGGGCGGATGCCGGCGCGACGAGCGGGAGCTCTTCTACTCGGAGGGCCAGCGGCTGCTGGCTCCAGGAGATTACAGACGTCTACCACGCGCTCCGGACGCTGGAGCTCTCCCCGGCGGAGTGGCTATGGCGCGGCATCACCCGTGTCCGAGTTCGTCCTCACGGGCGCTGAGCGAGCCTGAAGCTCCGCCTGAATCGCCTGCAAGTCCTCGTCGCTCAGGGCGGGCGAGAAGCGCTTCAACCGGGGAATCACGTCGGTCGTTTCGAAGTAGGCCTGTGCGCAGAGCACGTGGATGTAGCCCGAAGGCGCGAAGCGGCCCTCCTCGTAGAACACCAGCGGAACACGCCAGGCTCCCTTGTCGATCCTGGCGCGGCAGGCGCGACACTGCGCCCGACCCGACGCGGCGCGCTCGGCGCCGTTGATCCGCGGCAGCCGCCGGTGCGCGACGCCACGTTTCGCCTCCGCCATGAGCCGCTCAGCGTCCTCGAGCGGCTCGGATCTCGTTTCGAGGGTCTGCAGAAAGGGCTCGGGACGCTTGAAAGCGCCGCAGTCGAGGTGAAACCAGTGGGTCGTCTCACCGTCGGCGAATAGGTTGGGCAGGCTTTCCCCGAACCGCAGCTCGCCCGCGGCGATTCGCTCGCCACATCCGCGACACTTTGCGCGCCCGCTGGAGGCAGGCTGGATCAGGTGTGCCATATCTGTCGAAGCAGCCTGAGTGTAACGCCTGTGCCGCGCCGATGACGCTATCCTGACCGCTCCGCAGGAGAGCCGATGCCGCTGGGCCCCGGCAGCGTTTCCTGGCGAACACTCTCGATGAGAGGGAGCGATCGGAGCCGATCCGTCTGATCGTCAACTAGACCGCGGGCCTCTTGCAGAAGGACTTACGTGCCTCTGGCCCCCGTAACCCGGTTGGAGCAGGACTGGCCTCGCCCCCGGGGTTCAGCCGCGCGGCTCCACCAGCCAGACGCGCTCGCGATCCACGGTGCGGAAGAAGCGGCCTGCTTCGCTCCTCAGCCGCTCCCACTCCTCGCGGGTGTAGATGAGCAGCTGCGCCGGAACCGGCAGCGTGGACGTCTCCCACTCCAGGCCGCGCCGCTCGAAGGGCGACGCGGAGCTTTCCACGACGGCGATCAGGTCGAGGTCGCTGCCCACGCCCCAGTCGCCACGCGCATAGGATCCGAAGTAGCCGAGCCGGAGCAGAGCCGGATGGCGTGGCGCTTCCCGCTCCGCCCAGGCTGCCAGCGCGCTTCGCACGCTCGCCGCGTCAGGCCATCTGAGAACGGCTGAAGTCGAGGATCGGACGGGCATGACGGATCGCCTCTTCGCTCTGCAGCGGCCCGTAGTGCTCGAAGGGAGCGCCTTCCGGGTGGCCGTTCGGGTCGCGGGCAGGGACGTAGAAGTTGTCTGGGACCTTCGCCTCCTCGATCAGGTCGGGCGGACACGCGAGCGGAAGCTCCCGGAGCAGACGCGCGACCACGTGCCCCCAGGCCTCCTGTCCCTTGGCCAGGTGCAGCGCCTTGACCGCCTTCTCGGCCGCCTGTTGCGCGGCGAAGCACGCCGATTCGTGACGGCCCTGGTCGCGCGACGCGAGGGCCTGCTCGAGGTCCCGGTCCGCCTGAGCCAGCCAGTCGGGCGCGCGATTCGGCACTTCGCTCTCCGCAGGTAAGCGTAGTCGCCACCGACCGTGGGATCAAGGCGGCCGGCGGCGCGGCCTCAGCGCTTCTGGGCTAGCCTTTCGCGAGATAGCGATCCGAGAGCCAGACCCGATCGCCGTAAACGTAGGACTGCGCATCGGCGCTGAGCAGCGCCTGGAAGAAGAAGTAGGCCGGTGCGCCTTGGCGAGGGTCTCGTCGATGACACAGATGGGCGGCGCATCCGCATTGTCGCGCTCCTCGAAGACACGTCCTTCGCGCACGCGGATGCCCAGGCGAACGAGCTCTGCCACCCGCCGAGCAGCGGCAGGGTTCCGCTTGCAGTCTGCACCCCGGGCAGGGCGCGCACGTTCTCCAGCACGCGCGTTCACCCCTGTTTCGTCGGCCCGGGGGACGTTCGCGGGCAGGGAGGCGACGAGCGCCCGAACCCCAGCGAAGGCGAACACAATGCCAACTAGCCCGCCGGCCAGGGAGAGTCAGGACACCGCCCCTCTCCCTTGGCTCACGGATAGGACGCCGGGGAATGCAAATGGGTTGCGCCGGCACGGCGGTCCCCTCCGCACCGGGTGCTCGCGTGCAGAGGAGACCGCCTGAGCGTCACCGCTCAGATCGAATCGAGGAACTCGAGCAAGGCTTGTCGCTCCCCGTAGGAGAGCGCCTGGAACGCGGCCTGCGCCGCCGCACCCTGGTTGCCGTGGCGGAGGATCGCTTCGCCAATCGTCGCGGCCGACCCGTCGTGCAGGTAGGGGGCGCTCGCCGAGAGGCCCCAGAGCGGCGCCGTCCGCAGCTCGTTCCCCTGCGCATCACCTTGGACGATCCCGTCCCCGGTCCCCACGTCGTGCAGCAGGAAATCCGAGAGCGCATCGACCCGGCGTCCGTTGAGCGCAGCGCTCTCGCTTTCGGCCGTGAAGCCGCCGGAGCCAGCCCGGTGGCAGACCGCGCAGCCGACCCTCTCGAACACCCGCCGGCCGCGCTCCTTCCACGGCATGTCGGAACGCGGCGGAGGCGCGAGCAGGCGCATAAAGTTCGTGAAGAGCGTGATGTCGTCATTGAGGTCCTCGGGATCGCGGACCGCGTCGCACGCGGCGAGCTTCGTCTGGTCGCCGTTCGGCGCGTTTTCCTCCGGGAAGAGACGGCTCGTGATGCCCATCTCGTTGACGTAGGCGTCGGCGCTGAAGGCGAGCAGGCTCGCCTGCTGCGCCTTCCAGCCGAAGCGCCCGACGCGAGTCATCCGACTCGCGGGGTCGACGATGTGGTTGACGCGCCCGGCCTGCTCCGGGAAGGCCCTGGACTGCAGCGCCGCGTACGCTTCGATCTGCTCGTCAGGGATCGCCTCGATCAGGCCGGAACCGAAGAGCGGCTGTGTCTGCCGCTGTGCGATCACGTTCGCTTCCGGAGGAATGTTCTCGCGGCAGTCGGGGTCGATCGCGTCGCTCTGGAAGAGCGAGCCGCCGGGCAGCTCGGTGTAGACGCCGCTCACGACGCGCGCGGCGCGCGTCTCGTTGATCCCGCTGCTGCCCCCGACCGCCGGCGCGAAATGGCACGCCGCGCACCCGACGTGGTTGAAGATCGGGCCGAGGCCGTCCGCGGCGTCCTCCTCTTCCTCGAACGCTTCCCTGCCCTCGCGGAACAGCCTGCGCTCTTCGGAGCCGAGCCCGCGGAGGCGTCTCCCGAATCGCTTGGCGCCGTCGCCGTCGGACTCCTCTTCGTCGTCGTGTGGGAACGGCTTGTGCCGGTCCGACGGTCTGCTGAAGCGCTTCCCGAACGGGTCGACTGCCCGACCGTCCAGGCGAAGGCGATGGCGATGAGCGGCGTGAGAACGAACCAGGGTCTCGCGGTTCTCATGGGGTTCCCCTGTTTGCTTGCGGATGATTGGGGCGCAAACTCGAGCGCGACGCGCTTGCGGCCGCGGCGGGAGCTTCTCTCGCCGCTTCGCGCCCGCCCGGCCCCCTGAGGAGTTCGAGACGGCTCGACCGGCCCAACCGACGTCAGGATGTTCTCGTTGTCGCGGGTGAGAGGTTAGCTGCCGCCCGCAGGTGGCCGCTGTGAGCGGTCTCACCGTGTGCCCGGGATCACTCCGCTGTTGCAGCGCTGCCGGATCGACCGTGCCTCGAGAGCCGCCCCGCTCAGACGCGTGTGACGCTGGGGGTCGGGGCCTCGGGGATGTCGGGGCGTCGACGCGTCTCGCGCGGCGCCTCCACTACCGGAGCGGGCCGACGCAGGCGACGCAGACCCAGGGCGCCTAGCACGAGGTCTCGCCTCAGGAGCTGGATCGCGCGCGCCGGGTCGACGCCCTTGGGGCAGACGCGCGAGCACTCGCCCGCGTAGTGGCAACGCCAGGGACCGCGGCTGCCGGCCAGCACGGCGGCGCGCGCGGCGAAGCCGCCGTCGCGGCCGTCGGCGTTGTAGCGCTGGGCCTGAGCTAAGGGCATCGGTCCCGAATACGCGGGATCGGTTGCGTAGGTGGGGCAGGCCGACAGGCAGCAGCCGCACTTGATGCAGTACGAGAACTGCAGGTAGCGCTCCATCTCCTCGGGCGTCTGGCGGTACTCGCGCGTCGGCCGCTCCTGCTCCTCCCTGTCGCCCCGGATCAGGTATGGGGCGAGCGCCGCGTGGGAGTCGAACATCCGCGCGAGGTCGGGCACCAGGTCGCGGATGATCGGGAAGTCGGGCAGGGGCGCCACGCTGACGATTGTCGAGTGCAGATCGGCCATCTGCGTGTTGCAGGCGAGGCGCGGCCGGCCATTGATGAACATGCCGCAGGAGCCGCAGACGCCCATCCGGCACGAGGAGCGCCAGGTGAGCGTCGGCGAGGGGCCCTCCTTGATCCAGCGCAGCGCGTCGAGCACGGTCATCCCCGGCGCCAGGCTGACGGGCACGTCCTCCCAGCGCGGGGGCCCGCCAGAGCTCGGATCGAAGCGCCGGATGCGGAGGACGACCTCGGTCGTTGCCATGGTCTCTCCTACGAGCCCCGGGAGAGCAGGAAGCTCGCCCAGGCCGCCCAGGTCCCCAGAACGAAGAGCCCCGCGCCGGCGACGAGGAGCAGGCCGTTCAGGGCGCGGCCCAGGTCAGCTGGCGGGCCCAACTCGAGCAGGATCCCGCGCAGGCCGATCAGTCCATGGACCAGGGCCGCGCCGAGCAGCAGCACGTAGCCCACGAAGAAGGTGACGGTCCTGCCGCGGGCCACGACGTTTGCCCAGTCGATCGGCCGCCCTCCGGCCGGGTTGAAGGCGCCCACGAGCGCGTCGAGGTGCATCACGGTCATGTGGGCGCCGAGCAGCAGCAGCACGAGACCGCCGGCCGCGATCTGCCAGGTCCACAGCCTCTGGTCGCGCATCGCCTCACTCCCCGCCCAGCAGGAAGAAGTCGAGCCCACCGAGGACGGCGACGACCGCCGCGAGCAGCAGCGCGGCGATCGCCAGCGGCCGCTGAACGTCGAGCGACGTACGGTACGGGTATACGGGCTCGATGGCCGGGCCCACGGCCCCGAACAGCTCCACGAGCACGAGCCGGATCCCGTTCGCGGCGTGGAACGCGAAGGCTGCGAAGACCAGGTACTCGCCGAGCTCGAACAACGGTCCGGCCACGGCCTGCATCGAGCGCTGCCATGCGGCGCGCCCGAGCGCGCGGCTGCTCGTCACGAAGATGTGCAGCAGGAAGTAGGCGAGCAAGCCGAGGCCCGTGACCCGGTGCAGCGTGTACAGGTAGCGCTCGAGCCCCCAGCGCCCGCCTACCACCCAGCCCTTGACCCCAAGACGGTTGGGATGGCCCGCGTTTTCGATCATGGCGACTCCCGCCTCAGTACTTGCGCTCCACCGGCTTCCAGGTGTCGATCGTGACGGGCTTGTACTCGAGCCGCGGCCCCTGCGCCGTGGGCCAGGCAAGCGTGTGCTTGAGCCAGCGCTCGTCGTCGCGCGTGGCGAAGTCGCGGCGGGCGTGGGCGCCGCGCGACTCCTGCCTCGCCAGCGCGCCGGCCACGGCCACTTCTGCCAGGTCCAGCAGGTTCTCGAGCTCGAGGGCGTGGAACAGGTTCGAGTTGTAGACCCGGCTCTTGTCGGCCACCGGCGCGCGGGCCGAGCGCTCGCGGATCGCGCGCAGCGTGGTGAGCGCCTCCGCGAGGCCTGTGCCCGTTCGGAAGACGGCGACGCCTCGGTCCATCAGGCCGCGCAGCTCGCGCCGCAACTCGTAGAGGTTCTCGCTTCCCTCGCGGCGCAGCAGCCAGGCCAGGTGCTCCTCGGAAGCGCGCAGGGCCGTTTCCAGGATCGGGATCGGCCCCGGCAGGCGCGCGAGGGCCTCGGCGATCCGTCCGCCTGCGATGCCGCCCCAGGCCAGGCACTCGGCGGTGGAGTTGGAGCCCAGGCGGTTGGCGCCGTGGAGCGAGACGCAAGCCGCCTCGCCGGCGGCCCACACGCCGGGGATGCGCGTCGCGCCGTCGATGTCCGTCTCGATCCCTCCCATCGAATAGTGGGCCACCGGGCGGATCGGGATCGGCTTGTCTACCGGATCGAGCCCCAAGAATTTCATGCACAGCTCGCGAATCAACGGCAGGCGCTTGTTGATCTTCTCGGCCCCCAGGTGCGTAAGATCCAGATTCAGGGAATCGAGCCCGTCCGGGCCCGGAAAGCCGCGGTCCTCGAGGATCTCGGTCGTCTCGGCGCGCGAGATCAGGTCGCGTGGCGCCAGCTCCATCTTGGAGGGGGCGTAGCGCTCCATGAAGCGTTCGCCCGTGTTGTTGCGCAGGTAGCCACCCTCGCCACGACACGCTTCCGTGATCAGGATCCCCGAGGGCACGAGCCCGGTGGGGTGGAACTGCAGGAACTCCATGTCCTCGAGCGGCAGCCCCGCGCGGTAGGCCATCGCGAGGCCGTCACCGGTGACAGTCTCGGAGTACGTGGTGAAGCCATAGAGAGTCCCGGCGCCGCCCGAAGCGATGAGCAGGGCCTTGGCGCTGAGCGCCACGCGCTCACCGGAGGGAGCGTGGATCCCGATCAGGCCGGCGAAGCGGCCATCGGCCAGCGCGATCTCCGTGACGAACAGCTCGTCGTAGCGGGTGAAGCTGCGGTAGCGAAGCAGCGTGTCGTAAAGCGTCTGCATCTCGAAGAAGCCGGTCTTGTCCGCCGCCAGCGTGGCGCGGGGAAAGGAGTGGCCGCCGAAGGCCCGCTGCGCGATGCGGCCGTGCTCGTCACGCGTCCAGGGGATGCCCCAGTGCTCGAGCTGCAGGATCTCCTCCGGCATGGCCTCGACGAAGCGGCGCACGACGTCCTGGTCGGCCAGGAAGTCGGAGCCCTTGACCGTGTCCCAAGCGTGGAGGTCGAGGCTGTCGCCCTCGTCGAGCTTCAGCACCGCCGCGGTGCCCCCTTCTGCTGCGACCGAGTGGGCACGCATCAACTGGACCTTGGAGACGATCCCGATGTCGGCCTTGCCGTCCAGGCGACGTGAGATCTCGACGGCCGCGCGCAGCCCCGCGAGGCCAGCGCCCAGGATCAGGACGTCGTGGCTTGGCGAACGGAACACGACACGCTCCCGCAGGACCCGTTTGCAAGCCGTGGACCTCAGCAGCCACGTGCCTAACTCCAGATCGCTCAACGCCACGGTCGGGGCCGTCGCCGCAGGATCTTCGGTTGGAAACGCTGACGGGTGGCTTGCCGCGAACGGATTTCGCTCGGGTTCCGACTTTGCCTTCTGCAGGGGCGCTTCGGCCGCACCTCCCTTCAGGCGGGCCACGCGGCATCTGGCGTCAGGCACCACGGTTCACGTGGCAACGGCGCCACACCGGCTGTGGTGGGCGCGTCAGGGAAGACGCGTCCTCCCGTTGCTTCTCCTTCGTTTCTCGGCACTCGAGGCGCGGCATCCTCTTTGCGTACGAAGCCGCGAATGGGGAAAGGAAGGTCGCTTTGACACCGGCTCGACTGACGGCGATCGCGTTCATCTATTGCTGCGCCGCGGTGGCGTGGTTCAGCCTGGGCGCCTCCGTGGTCGGCCGTACGGGGGAGTTCGACCAGCGCCTGGCCCAGGAAGTCTCCAAACTCTGGGGTGGACGGCACAACCAGGTGGCTCCGGATGCCTGGTTCGAGCGACCACGTCAGATCAAGGAAGAAATCCAGGAGAAGGCAGACGACGGCAAGACGGTGACGCGCCAGATCATCAAGACCGTCCCCGACCGTGTCGTCGTCCCGCTCGCGTCGAGTCGCGTCGCGGTAGGGATCGAGCTCGACCAACGACGCAAGGGATTACTCTGGTACGACACCTACCGGACGGCTTTCACGGGGGAGTATCGCTTCCGGCCGCCGAGCGAGGCAGACGGGCCGGTCCAGATTCACTTCGCGTTCCCCTCGACCGAGGCTCTCTACGACGACTTCACGCTGCGCGTCAACGACCAGGACGCGCCACCGGTGACCGATCTCTCCCAGGGGATCACCGTGCGGAGTGGCGGCCGCTCCGATGCCGAGCGCGTCGTGACGATCGCCTACAGCTCGCGCGGTCTGGGCGATTGGACCTACTCGTTCGCACCGGCCGGGGTCGCCCAGGTTCGGGATTTTCGCCTCGAGATGACCACCGACTTCGTAGGGATCGACTTCCCGCCGGGCACGGTTTCTCCCACATCGAAGACGAGCTTGGCGAGCGGCTACCGGCTGGTCTGGGACTTCAAGAGCCTCGTGACCGGTCAGAAGCTCGGGATGGATACGCCCAATCGGCTGAACCCTGGCCCGCTGGCAGCGCGGATCACCTTCTTCGCCCCCGTCGGCCTGTTGTTCTTCGTCACGGTGCAGGTCATCCTGGGCGTGATCCGCGGGCGCAGCTTGCATCCCATGAACTACTTTTTCCTGGCAGCCGCGTTCTTCGCTTTCCACCTGCTGCTTGCCTACCTGGTGGACCATCTAGACATCCACGTCTCGTTTGCGATCGCTTCGGCGGTCAGCGTCCTGCTCGTCGTCAGTTACCTTCGGCTGGTGGTTGGTGTGCGCTATGCGCTCGCAGAGGCGGGCGTCGCCCAGCTGATCTTCCTGGTGCTCTTCAGCTACGCCTTCTTCTTCGAGGGCTACACGGGCCTCACGCTGACCATCGGTGCCGTGCTGACCCTGTTCGTCCTGATGCAGGTCACCGGCCGCGTCGACTGGGAAGCCGTCATGAGGAAACGCAGCTCCGCGGCCTAGACCAGCCACAAGAGCTGGAGGCATGGCAGCAATAACGGACCCCGCTCACGTTTCGCATTGGCAGCGACGCTGGGATGGTATCCTCCGGTCGTGCGAATCGCGATCCTCAGTGCCCTCTGGATCTCCGTCTGGACGTTCTCGTCCGCGTGGGCTGCGGCGGCCGAAGGGGCCGGCCGCTCGTTGTTGCGGATCGCTTCCGACGCCACATTCCGCCCGTTTCACTACCTTGACCAAGCCGGCTCTGCGACAGGCTTCGATATCGAGCTGGCTCGCCTCGTGGCAGAGCGCGCCGGCTTCGAGGGGATTGTGGTCGTTCGTCCCTACGACCAGCTCTTCAGCGGCCTCGCGACTCTGGAGCACGATGTGGTTGCCGCGACCACCGGTGTCACGCCCGAGCGCGAGCGGCACTACCTCCTGACGACGCCTTACTTCGAAACCTGTCAGGCCGCGCTCGTTCGCGCCGGGGCCGATGAGCCGACGACCCTCGCCGCCCTGGGCGGCCGTCGCGTGGGCGCTGCGGGAAGCGGCACTTCGGCGCTGGCCCTGCACGCGCTCCCGACCGGCGAGCCAGTACGGCTCGGAAAGGGGCAGGAAGGCGTGCCAACGCTCGAGCAACGAGGGATTACGCCCTGATCCTCGACGAGTTCGCCGCCGTCGCGGCGGCGCGCGCGTCGGGTGGCCGGTTGCGCGTTCTCGAGCAGCCGGTGGCGCTCGAGCGGTACGCCTTCGTGCTGGCCCGCGGGCGGGACGAGCCACTGCGCGAGCTGAATCACGCGCTGCAGGCGCTCGATCGGGAGGGACGCATCGGCGAGCTCCGCGCCAGGTTCGGCGCCGACCGGGACGACTCCTGGCCGGTTCGGATCAATCCAGGCAGGTAAACTGCCGCTGCACCGTCGTTTCCTGGCCCGTGAGCGTCGGTCTCGGCTCGGACTTCAACCTGCCCGAGTTCTGGCGCAGCGGATCGGAGCATCCCTCCGACCTCGAGCTGCTCGACCAGCTTTCCACCCCGGGCCTGATCGCGGCCGTGAGCCAGACACGCGGACGACCGTTCCCGTTCCCGCTGACGGATCAGGAGCGCGTGGACACCGCCATCAACCTGATCAGGAATCACCGGCCTCAGCTGCTCCTTCTCCACGTCACCGAGCTGGACAACGAGCAGCACAGCCACGGTCCGCTCTCTCCGGAGGCCAAGGCGGCCGTGGAGGAGAGCGACGCCCACATTGGACGCGTGCTGCGGGCTCTGGCCGATGCCGGCATCGCCGAGCGCACTTTCTTTGCGGTCGTGTCCGACCATGGCTTCCTTCCGGTGAGCCAGAGCCTCAAGCCCAACGTGCTGCTTCGCGAAGCAGGCCTGTTAAAGCTGGACGCGAAGGGAAAAGTAGAGGAGTGGCAAACCTACTTCCAGACGGACGGTGGCAGCGCTGCCTTGCACCTGAAGGACCCTAAGGACAGCGCCACTCTCGAAAGGGTCCGGACGCTGTTCGCCCCGAAGGCGGCCGCCAACGGCTCGGGCATCCGACGGGTACTGGACGCGCGCGAGGTCGAAGCGTATGGCGGTGGTGCGGAAACGCCCCTCGTACTGAGCGCCGAGGCAGGCTTCTCCTTCGTGTCGGCGGCCGACGGAGCGTACGCCTCGCCGCCTGCTTACAAGGGCACCCACGGCCACGCCCCAGACCGCGAAGAACTGCAGGCGGCTCTCGTGTTGACGGCGCCGGATCTCAAGAAGACTGGAGACCTCGGAGTAGTTCGGATGACGAGCATCGCCGGAACCTCGCCCGCTTTCTTGGCCTCGACCTCTCGCCCCAGGCCGATTCGGCGTTGGATCTCCGGTAGCGGTCCGGAGGCGCCCGTCAGGGCCCGCCGCCGATGCTCCGCCTCCGGCCCGAGGTCTTGACAGGTCCGGCTCGCCTGCGACAGAGTCACATCGGTCACCCTGAACAAGCGTTTGCGGACTCGCGTTCCGGCCGGTGGCACGGCTCGTCCGTGCCTCCGGAACTCGGGATCCGCCCTGCCCCTGGAGGTGGCAAAGGAATGCGCAAGGCTCTGTGCTGTCTGACGCTGGTGGTCCTCATGGTTGGCGCAGCGAGCGCCGTCGTCGCCCAGGCCGTGCCTACGTCGCAGCCGAAGTACGTGAGCATCCTCCGCGAACAGGTCAAGATCGGCCGCGGCGCGGACCATGCCAAGTGGGAGGCGGGCTGGCCCGCCGCCTACGAGAAGGCGAAAGCCACGCAGCCCTATCTGGCTCTCGTCTCTGAAACCGGATCGCGAGAGACCTGGTACGTCACGCCGTACGACTCGCACGCGGCCCTCGAAGCGGCCTCGAAGCGGGAGGAGGCCGACCCCGTCCTTTCCGCAGAGCTGGAGCGCCTGAACAAGGGAGACGCCGAGTTCCTGAGCGAATTGCGCTCGCTCCAGGCGGCGGCGCGCCCGGACCTGAGCCACGGCCAGTTCCCCGACCTGGCGAAGGTGCGCTACTACGAGATCACGATCTTCCGCGTGAAGCCGGGATACGAGTCGGGCTTCGCGGCGGTAGCCAAGGCCTACGCCGGGGCAGCGGACCGCTCGGCCCCGAAGGCCAGCTGGCGCACCTACGAAGTGATGGCGGGGGCCCCGAGCGGGACCTTCCTGGTTTTCTCGTCTCTTGAGTCCTATGCGGCGTTCGATCAAGCGATGGAGGACGGGATGAACATGTCCAAGAGCTTCTCCGGCGAGGAGCTCGTCTCGATGCAGAAGTTCATGTCCGAGGGCCTGATCAGCGCCGAGACCAACCGCTTCCGGCTGGACCCGCAGCAGAGCTACGTCGGAAAGGAGACGCGGGAAAAAGATCCCGCGTTCTGGATGCCGAAGCCGCCGGCGAAGAAGGCCGCGCAGCCCTGAGGTCTGCCGCGCGGAGGCACAATCCCTCACCCCAGGGCCCGCCAAGCCGGGCCCTGGGGCAACACACCAGAAGACCTCACGCAGGCGGGGTGCGCATTGCGCCGTCAGCAGGCCGCTGAGTCGTCCCGCAGAACAGGGCTGCAGCGCCACAGCCGTCCCGACGTGTGATGATTGGCGGGAGCCACAGGAGGAAACGTTCCTCCCCCGGCCAGCACGCGGGTTGGCGTCACCGCCCTGGCACGGCCGGAGTACCTCGTCGAAATCGAAGTCGTGGCCGTGGTGCGCTGAGGTTAGAATCCCGCATGCTCGAGAACCAGCGTGCTTCCGTCTCCGCGGCCCCAGCCCCGCTTCCGCGGAGAGCGTTTCTTCAGGCGATGGCGGTGTCCGTCTCCGCGGCGCGCCTGGGTGGTCAGCCGCGCTCCCAGGAAACGCCGTCGCGCCCGGACGCGCTCGTCATGGACGCGATGGGCGAGCTGCGCCCGGAGTACGACGCCGAGCTGATCCGCGAGATGCTGGCGAGCGGGCTCGATTCCATCACGATCACACTCTGCGACCCGAAGCCCGAGGGAGCCCAAGCCCTCGAGCTGGCGCTCGATTCGCTGCTCCAGCACGACCGCTACCTGGCGGACAATCGGGGCTTCTTCCTCAAAGCCACTTCGGTGGCGGACGTCGAGCGCGCGCGCCGCGAGGGCAAGCTGGCCGTTTTCTACCTCTACCAGAACACGGTCCAGTTCGGTCGCGAGCTGGACCGCGTGGATCTCTTCCGCCGCCTGGGCCTCAGCAGTTGCCAGTTGACCTACAACACGAGCAACCACGCTGGCGTGGGGTGTTGGGAAGCGGGAGGCCTCAGTGCCTTCGGTCGCGAGCTCGTCGAGCGGATGAACGCGCGCCGGATGCTGATCGATCTCTCGCACGCCAACATGCAGACGATGGCGGACACGATCGGGGCCTCCAAAGCCCCGGTCATCGTCTCTCACACCGCCTGCATGGCCGTACACGCCAATCAACGCAACACGACCGACGAGAACCTGCGCGCCCTCGCCGCCCGCGGCGGTGTCGTCGGGATCTGCCAGATGCGGCCATTCCTGACCACCAAGAAGGCGGACAACCTCGACACCTACTTCGACCACATCCTCCACGCGATCAAAGTCGCGGGCATCGAGCACGTGTGCATCGGCAGCGACCGAGATCACCGCGTGATCCGGCTCAGCCCCGAGTACATCGCCGAGCTCAAGCGCGAGGAGGGAAGCCAGGTCGCCGAAAGCGAGCTGCCCTATTTCATCGACGAGCTGAACGGGCCGCGCCGCATGCAGGTGGTTTGGGATGGGCTCGCAAAGCGAGGCCTCCCCACCGGCGACGTGGAGCGCGTGATGGGCGGCAACCTGCTTCGGCTCTACCGAGATGTGATCGGGTAGGGCAACGCGCCGTGGGCGGCATTCCCGTCGATCAGCACGGCGTCCGGTGTGACCGAGTGCACTTCCTGGGGGCCGACCTCGAACAGGTTCCGGTTCAGGACCACGAGGTCGGCGCTCTTGCCGACCTCGATCGAGCCTAGGTCCTTGTCGAGGCGGAGCTGGAAGGCGGCGCCCTGGGTGTAGCCGCGAACTAGCTCCTCGAGTGGGAGCCGCTCGTCAGCGGGTGGCCGGGGCTCGCCGGTGGCGCCCTCCGACACCTCCCGGCGCGTGTGTCCGAGCTGCATGCCGAAGAACGGATCTCCGCGGTCGCTCTTCCACTCGACGTGGTCTGTGATGTCGCTCGAGTACGCCACCACCGCGCCGGCCCGGAGCAGAGGCTTGACGCTATACATCCGGTCGTAGCGTTCGCGGCCCAGCCAGCGGTCCGCGCCCTCGAAGTACCCGCCGTTCCAGTGGGGCGTGAAGCTGGCGACGACTCCCAGGGCAGCGAAGCGAGGGATGTCGGCCGCGTTTTGGACTTCCAGGTGGCAGAGCGTCACCCGCGAGTCGAGCGCGCCGCCGACCGCGGCGCGCACCTGCTCCACGGCGTCGAGCGCCGTGCGGGTGGCAGCGTCGCCGACGGTGTGCAGGTGCAGGTCGATGCGCTTGCGGTGCAGCTCGAGCAGCAACGCGCGGAGGTCGGCGCCGCTGATCACCGTATTGCCCCTGTTCTTCGTGTCGTCAAGGAACGGCTCGAGGACCGAGCTGGTGCCGATCTCGCTGACGCCGTCGAACAGGATCTTCACGGTGTTGAGGCGCAGCCGCCCGCCGGCGTACTTCCGGCGCAGCCTCTCGAGGCGCGCGACGGCTCCTTGCAGCTGGTCAGGCAGGCTGATCTGGACGCTGCCGTCGTAGCGCAGCGGGAGCTCTCCCGCTTTCTCGAGCTCGGCCACGGCGGCGTACACGCCCTCCTCCCCCGCTCCGTTGCCGGCGTCGAACAGCGCGGTCACCCCCTTCGAGACGAGGTAGTCGAGCAACGCCTTCAGCTCCGCCTTCTGGACGACGGAGCCGAGCCCGAGCTTGCCAAGGAAGGGCTGCAACGCGTGCTCCTTGACCCAACCGGTGGGCTCGCCGCTCGGGTCGCGCTTGAAGCAGGAGAGGCCGGGAACCGGGTCCTTCGTGCTCCGATCCACCCCCAGCACGGCCAGTGCCTTGGAGTTGAGCCACTGGCTGTGACCCGAATCGTCGAAGAGGATCACCGGCCGATCGGATACCACGCGGTCGAGGTCTTCCTTGCGCGGGCCGTTCGTGTCGAAGCCCGCGATGGGCCAGTAGCCCCCCACGAGGACCGAACGCTCCGGGTGGCGGCGTGCCTGCCGGGCGACCTCGGCGACCAGCGCCGCGTGGTCGAGGGTCTCGGGCAGCAGGAAAAATTCCTTGGAGCCGCTAACCAGGCCCGGGTGCGTGTGGCCGTCGATCAGGCCGGGCAGCACCAGTTTCCCACCGAGGGCGTGACGTTTCGTCAGGGGTCCGACCCACGCCCCAGCGCCAGCATCATCGCCGACGTAGACGAAGCGGCCGCCCTGGATGGCAACGGCCTGGACCCACGGCCGCGCCGGGTCCAGCGTGTAGATCCTGCCGCCCGTCAGGACGGTGTCGGCGACGCCCCCCGCGCGGACGGGCGCGGCGAGCAGGAAGCTCGAGGCGAGAAAGAGACTGACGCTGCTCGAGGCCATGGGGCGGGCTCCTTGTCGCGCCGGACTCTATGGCGCCGCATCGGAGCGGTCAAGGACGCGGGTTGGCGGAAGCGGGTGGGAATCGAACCCACCGCTGCGGGTATTAGCCCACAGCCGGACGGCTTTGAAGGCCGCGCAGGTCACCAGACCCGAATCGCTTCCGTGCGCCTTCCAGGAGGCCAAACCCAGTCTACCCCGCAGCCGGGCACCCACATAAGAGCAGCTTCAAGGCGCGGCGCCGGGGCTGTGCTAGGCTTGCGTCCCCGACCTTGATGGACTCCACCACCGCGTCGCCCGTGGCCGTCCCGAAGACCGGCGGGAGGGTCCCCTACCCCTCGCGCTCCTGGCAGACCTGGCTCTTCGGCCGGCCGCTGCCTACCGCCGATGCGCCGCACGAGGCGATCGGCAAGGGGGTGGGCCTCGCCGTCTTCGCCTCCGATGCCCTCTCCTCGACCGCCTACGCCACCCAGGAGACGCTCATCATCCTGGCCACCGCCGGCAGCGCCGCCTTCGCCTACGCCTTCCCCATCTCCGTCGCCATCGTCGTCCTGCTCGTGATCGTGACCCTCTCGTACGAGCAGATCATCCACGCCTATCCGGGCGGCGGAGGCGCCTATATCGTGGCGCGCGACAACCTGGGCGAGATCCCCGCCCAGATCGCGGGCGCGGCGCTGCTCACCGACTACATCCTCACCGTGGCCGTTTCCGTCAGCTCGGGCGTCGCCCAGATCGCTTCGGCCTACCCCGCGATCTTCGAGCACCGCGTGGCCCTCGCGGTCACGCTGGTCCTGCTGATCATGTTCGTGAACCTGAGGGGGGTCAGGGAGTCGGGCACGTTCTTCGCCATCCCCTCGTATTTCTTCATCGTGATGATGTTCGTGACCGTGGGCGCGGCTTACTTTCGCCAGCTCATGGGATCGCTCGGCCAGGTGGCGGATCCGCCGCACCTCGAGAGCGGTCCGCTTCAGCCACTCACGCTGTTCCTGATCCTGCACGCCTTTTCGAGCGGCACCACGGCGCTCACCGGCGTCGAGGCCATCTCGAACGGGATCACGGCCTTCAAGGAGCCGCGCAGCCGCAATGCGGGGATCACGCTGCTCTGGATGTCGGCGATCCTCGCGACGCTGTTCCTGAGCATCACCTACCTGTCCCACGCTATCGGGGCCACCCCCTCGGAGAGCGAGACGATCATCTCGCAGCTGGCGCGAACGGCCTTCGGGGGGCGAGGGCTCGCCTACCTCGCAACCATCGCAGCCACGACGCTGATCCTCGTGATGGCCGCCAACACCGCCTATGCCGGATTCCCTCGGCTCTCGGCACTGCAGGCCGCCGACGGATACCTGCCGCGCCAGCTCACGTATCGAGGCAGTCGGCTCGTGTACTCGCGCGGGATCGTGGTCCTGGCCGTGATCGCCTGCGCCCTGATCGTGGTCTTCGACGCGAGCGTCACCGGCCTGATTCCTCTCTACGCGATCGGCGTCTTCCTCTCCTTCACGCTCTCGCAAGCGGGCATGACTCACAGATGGTGGAAAGTCGGCCGGCTCCAGCCTGGCCAGGAGGTACGGGAACGGGATTCCGTCCTGCGTCACGAGCGCGGCTGGGCGCTCAAGATGGCCGTAAACGGACTCGGCGCCTTGATGACCGCCGGGGTCACCCTCGTCTTCGCGGTGACCAAGTTCCACGACGGCGCTTGGGTCGTGATCATCCTGATTCCCAGTCTGGTGGCCGTGTTTCTCGCGATCCGCGAGCATTACCGCGATCTGGCCGGAGGGCTCTCGCTCGACGACTACGGGGCGCCCCCGCGCATGGCCCGGCACCGCGTGATCCTGCCCGTGAGCGGGGTGCACCGGGGCACGGTGGCCGCGCTGCGCTACGCGCACGCGCTTTCCGACGACATCACCGCCGTTCACGTGTCGCTGGACCCGGCGGAAGCGGAGGCGATCCGGCGCAAGTGGGGCCTTTGGGGCAGCGGCGTGCGCTTGGTCGTGCTGGACTCCCCCTACCGGCTGCTGCTGGAGCCCGTGCTCGACTACATCCGACGCATCGCCGACCAGCGCCAGCCCAACGAGACCATCACGATCGTCGTCCCTCAGTTCGTCCCCCGGAAGCGCTGGCACAACCTGCTCCACGCGCAGACGGCGGTGCTGTTGCGCCTGGCCCTGCTGTTCCGGCCCGGCATCGTCATCACCAACGTTCCTTACCAGGTAGGGCTCGAGGAGGACGAGGAGAAGTAGCCATGTTCTTCATCGTCGTGGGGTGCGGGCGGGTGGGAGCGGAATTGTCCTATCGCCTCTACCGCCGCGGCCATCAGGTCGCGGTGGTCGACCAGGTGGGCGCCTCGTTCCGTAACCTGAACCCGGAGTATCGCGGACGCACCGTGGAAGGCGAGGTCCTCTCGGAGGACGTGCTGCGGCTGACCGGGATCGAGCAGGCGGACGGCCTGGCCGCGGTGACCAACTCCGACCCGGTGAACGCGGTCGTGGCGCACCTGGCGCGGGCCGTCTACGACGTGCCCAACGTCGTCGTGCGCAACTACGACCCGCGCTGGCGTTCGCTGCACGAGACCTTCCACCTTCAGTCGGTGGGTTCCACCGCCTGGGGCGCGGAGCGGATCGAGGAGCTGCTCTACAGCGCCCAAGGCCGCACGGTGTTCTCCGCGGGGAACGGCGAGGTCGAGGTCTACGAGCTGCTGGTCCCGGAGAACTGGGTGGGACGGACGCTGGGCGAGCTGGCCACGGGAGCGGAATGCGTGGTCGTGGCGCACACGCGGGCGGGCAAGGCGGCGCTGCCAGGGCCCGAGCTGCGCCTCGAAGAGGGGGACCTGATCCACGTGAGCGCGACCCAGGCGGGTGTCGAAGCGCTGCGCGAGCGGCTGCTCGCAAAGCGGGAGGCCTGACCATGTTCGTGGTGATCGCGGGCGGGGGGCGCACCGGCGCGCAGCTCGCCTCGCTCCTCGTCGCCCAGAGCCACGAGGTCCGACTGATCGAGCACCGGCGCGACGTGCTGGCCCACATCCATCGCGAGCTGCCCACCGAGGTCATCTACGAGGGCAACCCCACGGATCCCAACATCCTCGAGATGGCGGGCGTCGAGCGAGCGCACGTGCTGGCCGCCTGCATGACCGGGGACGCGGAGAACCTGGCCCTCTGCTTCATGGCGCGCGAGCGCTACAAGGTCGCGCGCACCATCGCCTGCGTGAACAACCCGCGCAACGCCTGGCTGTTCGACAAGCGCTTCCACGTGGACGTGGCGCTCAACCAAGCCGACATCCTGGCCAGCCTGATCGAGCAGGAGATGTCCCTGGGCGACATGATGACGCTGCTCAAGCTGCGCCGCGGCCGCTACTCCCTGGTGGGCGAGCGCATCCCGGAGGGCGCGCGCGCGGTGGGGGTCGCGATCAAGGACCTGCCGCTGCCGCCGAACTCCGTGATCGCCGCCATCATTCGCCACGGCGAGATCGTGATCCCGCGCGGCCCGCTGACGTTCGAGCGCGACGATGAAGTGCTGGCGATCACCGACGCCGAAGGCGCCGAGGAGTTGGCGGCCCTCTTCGGCCCGCCCACGCCGCGGAACCCCTGAGACGCGAGCGCCCGGGAGGCAGCGTTCCACAAGCGCGATTCCTTCCTGGTAGGCACGCTGGGGCGGTTCGTGGAATGGGTCCCTGTTTGCCCCGAAGTCGAGCTCGGCCTGGGCGCGCCGCGCGAGACGCTACATCTGGTTCGCCGCGCGGGGGACGGCGCCCGCGGCGCAAGGCGGACGTAAGGGAATGAGCCGGTACTGAATAGGCTATGATGCCCGGGGGGGGTGCCGGGCGACACGGGTAGAGCGAGAAGCGAAGCGGGGGCGCGGCTCTCGATCGGTGCGCTGTCGCGCGCGACGGGCGTCCCGGTAGAGACGCTGCGCACCTGGGAGAGTCGCTACGGCTTCCCCGTCCCGGAGCGCCGGCCCTCCGGACACCGCGTCTACCCGGTCTCCCTGGTCCCGCGCCTGCGCCGCATCGGCGCCGCGCTCTCGATGGGCCACCGCGCCGGGCAGGTGGTCGCCGCCTCAGAGAAGGCCTTGGACGAGCTGCTGGAAAGCACGACGCGCCCGGAGCCGGCGCCGGCCAGGGACCTCGATCCACGAGACGAGATCCCGGAGCTGCTGCGGCTCGTGAAGGCTTTCGACGCGGATCGCCTGACGCGCCTGCTGCTCGCCGATTGGGCCCGGCTGGGGCCGCTCGGGTTCCTCGAAGGCCGCGTGGCGTCTCTGGTCCGCGCAGTGGGCGAAAACTGGCAGACCGGCCGCCTCGAGGTGCGCCACGAGCACTTCCTGTCGGAGCGCGTGGGCGACCTGCTGCGCTCGCTGCGACTCCCCTTCGAGGAGCGGGCGGCTGGCCCGCTCGTGGTGATGGGTTCGCTGCCGGGAGAGCCCCACGGCCTGGGCTTGCAGATGGCGGCTCTGGTGATCGCCGCTGCCGGCTGCCGGCTGCTCTTCCTGGGCACGGAGGTGCCGATCCCCCAGCTCGCGTCGCTGGCCCGGGACATGAACGCCGGCGCGGTGGGTGTCAGCGTCTCGCTGGCGACGCAAGGGGCCGCCACGACGACGCAGCTGCGGCGGCTCCGGGAGCTGCTGCCGCGGCGTACCACGCTGCTCGTGGGAGGGGAGGGCGCCCCCGCGGCACGTAGCGGCCTCGAGGTGTTCCGGGACCTGAGGACCCTCGACGCCTGGGCCAGGCGCCAGGCTGGCGGGGCCATGCCACGCGGGAGCGCGAAGCCGCGACCCTCCGCTTGATGCAACTCCGGGTCGGAACCGGATAGAATCCCCGGCCAACTCCATGCCACCGCGTCCCCGGGCGAAGCCAGGATCCGACCCCTCGCTCACCAAGAGCGAGTCGCTCCCCTTCACGCGCACCCGCGTCGTGCGTTTCCGCATGCCCAGCCAGCGCGACGCCGTGGCGGCGACGGTGGACCGCGTGCTCGCTGCCGTGAAAGACGTGCGCCTGGGCGCCGGACGGCGCCAGGACCTCGCGGTCGCCGTCTCCGAGGCGCTCTCCAATGCCGCCGTCCACGGCAACGGGCTGCGGCGCGAGTCCCAGGTGCTCGTCACGGTCGAGGTCACCCCCGAGACGCGCGCCGTGGTCGATGTCTGGGACTCCGGCGGCGGGTTCAACGTCTCGCGGCTTTCGGACCCGACCGAGGCCGATCGGCTACTGGCGCCCGCCGGCCGTGGCGTCTTCCTGATGGAGCAACTGGTGGACGAAGTGCGCTACAACAAGAAGGGGAACCGCGTGCGCCTCACGATGGAACGGCGCAGGCGCCGGGCGCCAAGGCCGAGCAGCCGATAGCCGTCGGGGCCCTACCGCACCGGCCCGGGTGCGGGCCGCCGGCGCGGCAGACGGTACCAGACTTCGTCGAGAGCGGCAGCCTCCTCGGCATCCAGCCGCAGCTCGGGAGCGGCCAGCGTCTGATCGAGCTGCTCGGGCCGGCTGGCGCCGACGATCGCCGCGCTGATCCCGGGCCGATCGAGCACCCAGCGGATGGCGGCGGAGGCGAGCGGCTTGCCGCGCCCCTCGAAGAACGCCTTGAGCGCCACGACGGCCTCGAGCGATTCCTGCTGCCAGTAGCGCCGCCGATACGTGCTTCCGGTCTCGCCCAGAAGCTTGCCGAACCGGGTATTCGGCGCAGGCTCTGCGTCCGCGGCATGCTTGCCGGTCAGCAGGCCGCCGGCCAGCGGATTGAACACGATCACGCCCACACCCTGGTCGCGGCAGAGCGGCAGCAGGTCCGTCTCGATGTCGCGGTGCAGCAGGTTGTAGCGCGGCTGCGTGCAGTCGAAGCGCACCAGGCCGAGCCGGTCGCTCAACCAGAGCGCCCTTGCCAGCTCCCAGCCCAGGAAGTTGGAGCAGCCGGCGTAGCGCACCTTGCCGGCGCGGACGACGCTGTCGAGCGCGCCCAGCGTCTCCTCGAGCGGCGTCTCGGGGTCGAAGGCGTGCACCTGGTAGAGGTCGATGAAGTCCGTGCCCAGCCGGCGAAGGCTGGCCTCGACGGCGTCCAGGATATGGCGTCGCGAGCTGCCGCGATCGTTCGGTCCCGGCCCCATCGGGAAGAAAGACTTTGTGGCGACGACGAAGCGCTGGCGCTTGCCCTGCAGCCAGCGGCCCAGGATCTCCTCGGTGCGGCCAGCGGTTTCCAGCGAGAGCGGCACAGGGTAGCAGTCCGCCGTGTCCAGAAAGTCGACGCCGCGCTCCGCGGCGCGGTCCAGGATCGCGAACGAGGTGGCTTCGTCGCACTGCACGCCGAACGTCATGGTGCCGAGGCAGATCTCCGAAACCTTGAGGCCGGAGCGGCCGAGCGAGCGCTGTTTCATGTGCCCCATTCAACACGAAGACGCGACGCAGGCAAAGGCCATAGAATCGGGCGCTGGCCCGCAGGTCGCCGAGTTCGCGGCCGGCGCGGTGTCCGCCGGTTCACGTCTGGAGGCTTCGATGACAATCCGAGCGCTTCGTGCCCGCGTGGCGACAATGGTGTCGCTTGCCCTGCTGGCGGCCGCGTCCGCCGGCGCCACGGAATACGACGTCATCTTCGCGGGCGGCCGCGTCGTCGACGGCACCGGCGCCCCGTGGTTCCGGGCCGACGTGGCTCTGCTCGGCGACCGGGTCGTCGCCGTCGGCGACCTGCCACAGGACGCGGCCCGGCGCCGGATCGACGCGACGGGGCTGGTGCTAGCGCCCGGCTTCATCGACATGATGGGGCAGTCCGAGTACAACGTCCTCGTCGACGGCCGCGCCGCAAGCAAGATCACGCAGGGCATCACCACCGAGATCACGGGCGAGGGATCCTCGATCGCGCCGCTCAACGCTCGGATGCTGGCCGAGGCCAAGGCCACGTACGACCACTACGGGGTCACGCCGAGCTTCACGACGCTCGAGGGCTACTTCCAGGAGTTCACGCGCCGCGGATCGGTTGTGAACCTCGCGACCTTCGTGGGCGCCGGCGGGGTGAGGAACCTGGTGATCGGCAAGGACAACCGTGCGGCCACGCCGGAGGAGCTGAAGGCGATGCAGGCCGCGGTGGCGCAGGCGATGGAGCAGGGCGCGCTGGGCCTGTCGACCTCCCTGATCTACGTGCCGGACAGCTTCGCCTCGACCGAGGAGATCATCGCGCTCGCGAAGGTGGCGGCCCGCTACGGCGGCAGCTACATCACGCATCAACGCGACGAGGGGGACGACCGCAGCGGCGGCCTGGACGCGAGCATGGACGAGGTCTTCCGGGTCGCGCGGGAAGCCGGCATCCCGGCGCAGATCTACCACCTGAAGGCTTCCGGCAAGCGGAACTGGGGCCGGATGCCGGCGCTGCTCAGGCGGATCGAGGAGGCGCGCGCCCAGGGTCTGGACGTCTCGGCGGACCAGTACCCGTGGTCGGCCAGCTCCAACGCCCTGGACGCCAGCCTGCCGCTCTGGGTGCGGGAAGGCGGGGCCGACAAGCTGGTGGCCCGCCTCACCGACGCGGCCACGCGCGCTCGGGCGCGGGTGGACTTCGTGAAGGAAAACCCCGAATGGCCCGAGAGCGCCTCACGCATCCTCGTCACGAGCGTGTTGAAAGCAGACCTCAAGTCGTACGAGGGGAAGACGATCGCGGCGATCGCGCAGGAGGCGGGCAAGGACCCGCTGGATGCGCTGATGGACACCGTCGTGGCCGACCGCGGCAACACCACGCGCGTGACGTTCGGAATGAGCGAGGAGGACGTGCAGGCGGCGCTCGAGCACCCGCTCGTCTCGTTCTGCACGGACTCGCCGGCCATGGCCGAGGACGGCATCTTCTCTCAGGAGCGCTCGCACCCGCGGGCCTGGGGCTCGGCGCCGCGGATCCTCGGCAAGTACGTGCGCGAGGAGAAGCTGCTCTCGCTCGAGGAGGCGATCCGCAAGATGACGTCGCTGCCTGCCTCGCGGATGCGGCTCGACGACCG
>Ga0214473_10002236_pt1 | contig 23996 bp, 35 predicted proteins | sample RVTome_7_FD_203509 | JGI IMG/M metagenome (GOLD analysis project Ga0214473, IMG submission 203509) | Soil microbial communities from uranium-contaminated site in the Upper Colorado River Basin, Wyoming, United States - RVT98D197 | ecosystem: Environmental > Terrestrial > Soil > Contaminated >... | reverse complement strand
TTGGCGTGGTTCGGCAGTCGAGGCCCCGCTAGTCCTGTCGAGGATCGGCAAGGCATGGCGTGGACGGCGCGGCAGTCTAGGCCGGGCCTGGCAAGGCGTGGTGTGCTGGGACTGTCGCGGCATGGTCCGGCAGCCACGGCATGGCCTGAAAGGCTGGGCTGGGCCCGGAAGGTTCGGCTGGGCAGTCCCGGTTGGTGCGGATAGGCGTGCACCGCGTGGCAAGGCATGGTGAGGCAGCCATGGGTAGGCGTGGCCGGGAACGGCGTGGTTGGTCGGGGCAAGGCCCGGCAGCCTTGGCCTGGAATGTCCGGGCTTGGCAAGGCGTGGCGTTGCAGGCGTAGTTGAAAGGAGAAACTGGTGAGCAAGAAGTCGGTCGACTGGGTGGCGTGCACCGCTCGGGTCGAGCAGCTCGCGAAAGAGTTGCGCCGGGAGGTCACCCCGAAGGACATCCTGCGGGATGCGGAGACGAACAAGCGGAGCCCGTTGCGCTCGTACTTTACCTGGGATCTTGAGCGTGGTTTCCGCAAGAACCTCCTGGTCGAGGCGCGGCAGCTCCTGAGCACGCTCAGGGTCATGTACCTCGATCCGGAAACCGGCGAGAGCGTGCCGGTTCGGAAGTACGTCCGGTTGATGATCGCGCACACCGACCAGACGCTCCGCGGCGGATACGTGCCGAGGGCGAAGGCGATGAAGGTCGACTACCTGCACGTGCAGATGGTCGAGCTGGCGAAGCAGAACCTGGAGACGTTCGTCAGGCGCTTCCGCTCCTTCACGCGGATCGAGACGGTGTTCCCGCTGATCCAGCGCGCGATCACGATGCTGGAGGCGTCCGCCGTCGCGAAGGCGAAGCGGAGGGCGCAGTAGACGAGGCAGCCAGGGCCTGGACCGCTAGGCACGGCGTGGCGGGGCTGGGTGAGGCGCGGCAGGCTCTTTGAAAATCTGGGCAGCCAGGGCGTGGTGTTGCAATGCGTGCATCGGCGTGGAATGGTTTGGCAGTCTGGGCGTGGCAGTGCCCGACCGGGCGAGGCTCGGTCTGGCGCGGCAGGGAACGGCAGCCGTGGAATCGCTAGGTGCGGTTCGGCTGGGCATGGACGGCACTGCGGGGCGTGGCATCGGCAGTCGAGGATCGCTTGGGACGGCGAGGTCCGTCCAGGCGGGGCAGTCTTGGCTCGGCCTGTCGGGGCACGGCGAGGAATGGCTACGCATGGATCGGCAGTCAGGGCCTGTCGGGGCAAGGTCGGGCGCCGGGGGCATGGCAGCCGGGGCACGGCCCGGCGGGGTTAGGATGCGCGCGGCCCGACGAGGACTGGCGTGGCAGTCGGGTCGGGGCCAGGCATCGCAAGGAAGGCATGGCGGGGCCTGTCGAGGCGAGGCAGCCATGGCTGGGCTTCGATGGAAGCGCAGTGCGTGGTCCGCGGGGCGTGGTAGGGCAGCCAAGGTGGGAATGTCTGGGCGGGGTGCCGCTTGGCACTGCGGGGCGTGGCAGTCGCGGATGGGCTTGGCAGGGCATGCGAAGGATCGGCGAGGCAGCCTAGTCCCGGCCGGGCACGGCAAGGTCGGGCGGGGACCGCCGGTCTTGGCGAGGCAGTCGAGGCGAGGCTAGGCGCGAAGCGGCGGGGAGCGGCGGGGAATGGATGGCCGGGCAGGGCAGTCGAGGTCCGGCTGGGCTAGGAATTGCGTGTCGGGGCACGGCTAGTCGAGGCAGTCATGGGTAGGCACGTTGGGGCTGGTCGTGGAACGGTTTGGCAGTCTCGGTCTGGCATGGCGCGGACCGTCGAGGTCAGTCCAGGCGGGGTCCGGAAGGGCTTCGCTTGGCGCGTCGAGGCGCGGCAGTCACGGAAGGTTGCGACGTGGCAGGGCCGGGTTTGGCGAGGCCAGGTCCGGCGCGGTTGGGCAGCCATGGGACGGCTGGGATCGCAGGGTACGGCCGGGCTTCGCTCGGCAGTCGAGGCTTGGCGCGGTCAGGTGGGTCGTGGTGAGGCATCGCGGGGATCGCGCGGATCGCACGGCTCGGCTTGGTCTGGCAGTCGTGGCGCGGAGAGGATCGCTAGGCGTTGCGGGTCCGGGAACGGATCGGCAGTCGGGGTCGCTCTGGTTGGCGAGGCGTGGAATGGTCAGGCGAGGCAGTCAAGGCGCGGCCCGACGCGGGGCGGCTAGGCGTGGTCAGGGCGGCAAGGCAGTCGCGGATCGGAGTGGCTGGGCTGGGACGGCTAGGCTGGTCTTGGCTTGGCACGGTGCGCAGGGCAGCCGAGGCGAGGCGCGGTCCAACTCCGCTTGGCGGGGCTGGGCGAGGCACGGCAGTCACGGCCCGGGTTTCTGGGCGGGGCTGGGCGAGGCGAGTCGAGGCACGGCGTGGTGCGGCTGGGCAGCCAAGGCGTTGCTTGGCCCGGCACAGCATGTCTCGGTGTCGCTTTGCGGGGCAGGGCAGCCGGGGTCACGGAATGGCTAGTCTTGGCACGGTTCGTTCAGGCGCGGCAGCCGAGGCTGGGCAAGGCGCGGTCGTCGCGGCGGCGCTGGTCGTGGATGGGCGAGGCAGCCAAGTCTGGGCGTGGATTCGCCTGACTGGGCGTGGCAAGGCGGAGCAGTCAGGGAACGGTCAGGCTGGGCGGGGCTGGGCATGGTCTGGATGGCAGTCGGGGCATATCCTGAAAGGGCACCGCATGGCGGTGCAGGGCATGGAGGGCAGTCGAGGCTGGGCGTGGGTGCGCCTGGCTGGGTGTGGAAAGGTAGGGCAGGCGTGGAAGTTTTTGGAAGCAGGGACAGGAGTCGAACCTGTTATCCCAGAGCTTATGAGGCTCGGATGGTAAATCCGTTCCACTCCCCTGCTTCCAGGAGGATAGCCCGTGATTCGGTGTGGGTCAAGCGGTAGGATCGCGATTGGAGGGCAGGGCGATGAGGTTCAGGAAGAAGCCTGTCGTCGTCGAGGCGGCCCAGTTCACCGACGAGAACCACGAGCCGGATGGTGTCAGGCGCGAGCGGCAGCCGTGGCCCGATGACGCCCAGTTCGGCCGCCAGATGGATGCGAAGTACGGGCCGATGTACAAATTCTTCGTCGACACCCTGGAGGGGCCGATGGAAGCGAAGGTCGGCGACTGGATCATCACGAACGTCAAGGGGGAAAAGTATCCCTGCAAGCCGGACATTTTCGAGTTGACGTACGAGCCCGTGCCGGAACCGGCAAAATACCGCGTAAAGCTGAGCTAGAGGCCATTTGGAGCGGTTATAAGCGAGAAGCCCACGGAAGGCCCTGTTTGGACGAAATACCCCTACCCTGGGAGGCGAAAATGATCCCGGAGCCCGAGAAGTTCCCGGTGGAAATGAGGATGTCGGAAAAAGTCACTGCCAGGGTCGGCTTTCAGGATGACCGACTCCAGCTCGCGGTGAAAACCGGCGTGTTTCTTTATCCAGAAGTTCGGCTACAGCTCACGCCGCAGGACCTTCCGCTGATCGAGAAGGTGATCGCGACGTACAAGTGGTGGTTGAAGAAGCCGCCCATGGAGCGGCAGCTCAAAGGCGCGAAGCCTTAGAAAGGAAGGGTCATGAGCTTCACGATCATCGGCAAGGGCAAGGTGCAGTTCCAGTGCCGGGGCTGCAAGAAGAAGGCGGAGACCTCCGGACTGCTCCGGCTGCCGAAGGGCTGGTACGTGACCGGCGTGCTCCAGATCGCCGTCGACCCGGAGCAGAAGACCCCGGAGGAGATCCAGGCGGAGAGCCAGCAGAAGCTGGCCGACGTGGGCGCCAACATCGGGGCCCACTTCCACTCCCGGCAGTGCGCGACGGAGTTCTTCGACAACGACGCGCTGAGGGCGATGCTCAAGGACACCGGCGTCACGCTCGCGATCTACGGGCAGTGCGAGATCATCGTGGACGGCGCCGGGATGGCGGACCAGGCGAACCAGGAGGGGATCTCCGCGGGCGAGGCGGAAGGCAAGCCGCCGGGCTCGCCGCCACCGTTCACGCTCGGCGATGGGGGGTGCCCGTAAGGACGAGGACACGCTAAAATGGAGGCGTGGGGAGAATCCTGATCCGCGACCTGGTGAAGAAGTACCAGTCGACGCGGCCGCAGGTGAAGACCCTGAATCCGCACTGGTTCCCGTCGCGTGACTGCCCCCACTGCGCGACCGGGGTCCAGATCCTGCATGCGGGGTGCCAGTATTGGGTGTGGGAGTGCAAGAACAAGGAGTGCCACAAGATGGATAGGCAACCGTCGGAGAAGGCATAATGGGAACGACCTTGAACCGCAGCGCGTACCAGCGGCTCGTCGACGAGGACCTCGAATGGCTGGCGGAGCAGCCGCGCGGCCTGGAGCGCGGGCACATCGAGATGATCCTCAGGGAGTCCGTCCACTACACCTACGACGAGATCCCAGCCCCGCACCGGGCCTGGGCGGACGTCCACTTCTACCAGAACGCCGCCAGTGAAAGGAGCAACATGCAGAACGCAAAGGTCTCCAAGTTCGAGGCGTGGAAGCCCCCCGAGTCAAAGCGCACGGTGTCGAGCGACGAGATCAAGACCGAGCTGCGGAGTTGGGCACGTTCGTCCATCATGACCCTCACGTGGAAGTGCATCTTGTTCTGCATCCTCGTGGGCTTCCTGTGCTCGGCGCTGCTCCTGTGGACCACCGCATCCGACCAAATGCTGGCCCGCATCCAGACCTTCAACGGCGCGCTGACGATCCCCGTGGGGGCGCTCACGTGGGCCTTCGCGTTCACCTTCGTCTTCCTGGTCCCGATGAAGGCCATGCAGATCCTGATGGCGAAGAGCATGCTCTACTCCATCGAGGCCCAGGAGGAGCTGGTTGCGGAGTTCAAGCGGGACGTGGTGGAGCCTCTCAAGGACGGCACGCACCCGGGCCTCGACCGGCTGGAGCGGGCGTTCAGCCGCGAGGTCGACAAGCTGGTCCATGAGATCCGAAACCAGCGCAAGACGACCGAGGGCGAACTGGACCAAGCGCTGGCCGAGGGCGAGGCGGCGGCGCGCGAGATCGGCAAGGGCGACGGAGCCCCGCCGGGGTAGAATCAGCCATGCGAATCGTGGTCTGGTCGACGCCGGAAGAGCAGGCCCAGGGCCTCCAGGGGCGGCCGCGGGTGGAGCCCGACACGCTCTTCGTGTTCCCCGGCGTGGCGCCGGGCGGCGTATTCCATTCCCGTAATGTGCTTGAGCCGTTCGACATCGGGTTTCTCCGGCGCGACTACAGCCTGATCGGGTTCCGGACGATGGTGCCGGAGGCGGACGTGGTGGTGCTGCCGCCGGAGACCGCGTGCGTGGTCGAGGCGAAGGCGGGGACGCTCGGGAGGCTGGCGCGATGAATCCGGGCTGGATCATCTACGGAGACGTGGCGCGGTACTGGTGCCCCTGGTTGGGCTACTACGAGCCGCTCATGTGGGGCTGGCTTGAGCGCGATATCTAGAATGAAAAGGCATACGACATCCGAGGCAGTCTTCGGCGTCTTCGCCTGCATCGTAATGATGCTTGGATGCGGCGTCGACGTGTTCCGCAACGCCCAGAAGGCAGCGTGGGGATACTTCTGGTTCTCCTTGGTGTCGACCGCGTTCTTCGCTGCCGTTGTCGGGTGGCTCGTAATAGACGCTTTCAATAGGATGCAGCGGCGCCGTAAGTTATCGGAGAAGAGGGAGTCCCCCTAGGAATCCATCCAACGTAGGATTTCCATGATGAAAGTCGATCCGCGGTCGCCGGCGCTCCTCGCGACCGATTACGGCTCCGGACAGCAGTATTGGAAGTCGTGGAGCTCGAACACGATTCGGAAGGAGTGCTGCCGCATAATGTCCAGGCGGAACGCCGACGGCACCTTCAAGGTCGTCGCGCTTGTCGAGCAGGAAGGCTACGGCAAGGACGCCGTCACGAAGGACGGGATCAAGACCGACAAGGAGGTCGTCGACACCGCCGAATCGTTCATGGCGACGATGAAGACGGTCATCCCAGAGTGGGTCTTCAAATTCCACGATTTCACGGACTGCGATACGTTCGAGAAATTGCAGAGACGATGGGACGAGTACGGGCTCGTCGTTTGGCAGCGCGGAAACTCACGAAAAAGTTGAAGAGCGTGACGTTTGAGGTCGCTCCCCTAGGAATCTATCAACGGTAGGATTTTTAAGGGCGCCCCGGAGGGGGTGGACGTTGGCCTTCAAAGCCGACGGCCCGCCCCCGGTGGATGGGAACCCATCCTGGGCACGGAGCTTACCTGCTGTCCGGGGCTCCCCTGAAACATGGAAAGGTGGAGCTGATGACCGCGAAGACCTGGCTCGGCGGTGACGGAAACTGGAGCAACCCTGCGAACTGGGGTGCCCCGGGGACGTCCTCGCCCACGGCGAAGAAGCCCACCTGCGCCAAGTGCTGCCTCCACGATACCGGCGAGGTCCTGACGTCCGACCCGGCGCAGTATCCCCAGGTGTGCTGCCACTGCGGGTACAGGACCACGCGCAGAGAGCTGCCGCCGGACTTGACCGGCCACGGCCCGTTCTACCCCAGGTAGCTCGATTGTGTGGGCATCATGACAGAGGAATTTGACCCCAAGAGGCTGCGCTACCTCCGCGCCCATCTGGAGGAGAAGGGGCACAGCTTCGGCGGATTCCCTCTCAAGTGCGTGAACTGCGGAACGCTGATCGGCGCCCTCTCTATGCGTGAGGAAGCCGCCCCTGCGTGCCCGAGACCAGCCCCGGGTCCGCTGGCCTGCGATCCCGCCGCACGCAACGCCTTCCCCATCGACCCGAAGAAGCCCTTCGAGACGGAGCTGGTGTACGGGCCGGAGCTGCGCGCCAAGCTGCGCGCGGCCGCCACGGGGGACTGCGTGGTGTGCCTTGGCGAGGGCCTCTTCTACCACCCGAGCAAGGGCTACCAGATGTGCGCCTGCGTCAGCCTCCCTTGACAGTTTAGACTCAAGGGGCTACGATCCTGCGGTGGCCGTTACCAGCGCGGACATGAGCTGAGGGGAGCCCCGTGAGCTTCATCGAGAACGCCCCGAAGAAAGGACCCGAGGGGTTCGTCTTCCGGGACTTCCGCAAGCCCCCCTCGAAGATCGGCCAAGCCCAGGCGATGGTCGCCCTTCCCGCCATCGCCGCCTGCACCCAGTGCAAGATCAGCGGCTCCCTCCTGGTCCCGATGAACATGGACTTCAAGCTCGGGGACCGGATCATGGACGGCAAGATCGTGAAGGGGTTCTGCGAGGGGTGCCGTCAGAACACCGAGTTCCGCGCGCTCACGCCGGAGGAACTGACGGACAACCAGTTCTACATCCTCCGCCGCAACTACGAAATCTACAAGCGCGAGCAGATCGACGGCCGCGAGCTGCCCCCCGAGGTCGCCGCGTTCGTCAAGGCGTACGACGACCGGCTCAAGGCCGTCATGAAGTTGAAGGGGATCGGGCCCGCCGCGCCCCAGCCCAAGATCGTCTTGCCCTAACGAAGAGGAGGACCCTTGACCGAGCCCGCGAACGGCGCCCCCGTCGCGCCCCTCCCCGCCCCGGCGGCCGCGGCCCACCCGCCGCGCAAGGTGCCCCGCCTGGACCCCGAGAAGGCGTTCCCCGCCGCTCCCTCCGCGCTCGACCGGCTCAAGGACTATCTCCGCGACGTGCCGCCGCTGCACGCGCGGCTCGTGAAGGTGATCGAGCAGCAGGAGGCGAATCTGGCCGTCGCCAAGGCCGCGCTCGGGACGTTCGAGAAGGTGACGGCCGACGTTCAGGCCCTCGTCAACCGCTGGGAGAAGGATCATGGACAGCAGCAGCCTGCCGCAAGCCCCGCCGCAAGCGCCCCCGCCGCCGCCCCGGTCGCGGGAACGTAGCCCCGCGGACCTGGCAATCGAAGCCGAGGGGGGCGAGATCCTGCCGCCGGAGTTCGGCGGCCCCCAGTCCGTCGACTTCAAGGACCTCACGCCGGTCGTAGAGCATCTGGGGCCCGGCCCGGCGGCCGCCAAGGAAGGTCCCGGACAGCGGGTGATCGACGTGCCCGGCGGCGTGTTCACGCCCGGCGCCCGGCCGCCCGGCATGCCGGAGCCGCCCGGCAAGTCGAAGGCGCAGATCGAACTCGAAGAGTACCTGGAGCAGCAGATCAACTTCGAGTGCAACGTCCTGGACAACTGCCTGACGTTCGTGCAGAACATGGTGCGCGCGCGGGTGCGCATGACCCCCCTCGACTCCGCCGACGTCCAGCAGGCGCTGTGGGGCGCCGGGGCACGTAGCCCCCTGGAGACCGCCGAACCGCAGCTCGCGCTGGAGGTCTACAAGAACGTCCGGCGCAACATGCGCGACGAGGCGAAGGCCGCGCGGCCGCGCGGGTTCATCCGCCGGTTCATGGCGAGGATCTTCGGGTAGGGGATGGCGAAGCGCGCGAAGCGGTCCCCGGTCTGGACGGACATCGGCCAAGTGGCGGGGGTCGCCGTCTCGTCGCTTTACGCCTACATCCTCATCTGGGCGAGGCGTCAGTCCAAACTGGTCCCCAAGCTGGCTCTGAACATCGACTGTTCCATGGTGCGCGAGCAGCGCCGCAAAGGGGACCGGCGCGCCTTCATGCACGTGAACCACGTGCCGGGCAAGCTCTGCGTGGCGCACGAGGTCGCGAGCCTTTCCCCCGGGCACGTGGTGGGCCTCTTTCTGCACGAACTGGGCCACCCGATAGCCTACAAGTTGTGGAGGCGCTCGGAGCAGGAGGATGCCGACGCGGCTGTCCGGCAGGAGCTGGGGGTCACGATCCTCTATCGCGGGCCGCTGGTACTTCAGTGGGTGCCGCCAAAGTTCGCCAAGGCGATGACGGCGTTCGCGAAGCCCTAGCGCTCGCGCTTGAAGACGAACGTCCCGATGTCCTCCCGCCCCAGCTCGGTCTCCATCCGGCTCTCCTCCAGGCAGATGAACCGCTGGGCGTGCATCCAGGACAGGAAGCCCTCCGCGGTGAAGTACCACCAATGCTCGTCCGTCCGAAAGTGCTTCGACCGGAGCACGTGGTCGCAGTCGCGGAAGATCGGGATGGAGACGAAGATGAACTCCCCCACGCGGCGCACCAGCTCGTCGGGGAACTCCAGGTGCTCCAGGGAGTCGAAGCAGGCCAGCGAGGGCGGCCGCTGCTGGTAGGGGTCGAAGTAGAGCCCACGCTCGCGGAGCCAGCGCACCCCTTCTGGATTGACGTCGTAGCCCATCGTGGTCGGGTTATGCTCGCGGAGGTTGAGCACCCTGTTCCGCCCCTCCACGAAGTCGCCGCACCCGATCCCCAGGTCGACCACCACGTAGCCCGGCGCGTACTTTTCGACCAGGTTCACGCGCGCGGCATTGAGGCGCTCACCCATGACGGTACGGGCATAGCCCCGGTACTTCTCGAAGTAGGCGGCGTCGTAGACCTCGCCGTTGGGCTTGTCCAGCGCCGACAGGCGGCCGTAGCCGTGGTCGGGGTACCAGATCAGACCCGAAGGATGCGTCGACACGCGCGTCATGTTCTCTCCGCAGCAACGGGAAGTCCGTAGAACTCGGCGCTGGGCAGCAGGATGCGCTCGACCATCCGGGGGTCCGTCTGGCGCAGGGTGTAGCGCTGGGTGACGAAGCCGATCCGGCGCTCGTAGACGCCGGGGTCGATGGCGAACGTGGTCACCCTCTCGTAGAGGGACGCCGCGTCCTCGGGCGCGGTCACGCGCAGGCAGAGCCCCGGGTGGGCCATGAAGTGGAACCCGCCGGTGGCGAACCGCTTTCGCTGGATCAGCCCCTCCAGGATCGCCGTCGAGCTGTAGGACACGAAGCCGTCGAAGGCCAGGAAGAGGGACCAGATCGACTCGTCGACCACGCGCACGTTGGGGTACTTCTCCAGCCCCTCGGTCGCCCCATTCGGGTTGATCTTGATGACCGGATGGTGCTTGAAGATGAACTTGGTATCCGGGTTCTGGCGGAAGATCGCGTCGAGCCACTCGTAGTAGGGCAGCCCGCCGGTGGTGTCCTTGAGGGCGTTGTCGGAGGGAACCTGCCCGAGCACCGCCATGGCGCGGCCGCCCTCCACGCCGTACTTGGCCCGCAGGACCTTCGGCAGGATGATTTCCGGTTGCTTGAAGCGCGTGACCACGGGGAGATCCGGCGCCACCGCGGGCAGAATGTCGCCGAACTCGTTAACCTCGTTCACCGTGGTGTACTGGCAGCCTAGGCGGTCGAAGATCAGCTTCCCGCCCAGGAAGACCTCCGACCAAATCCGGTTGACCCCGGCCGCGTCCAGGACCTCCGCGATGGCCTCGCTGTACCAGAAGAGGGGCGTGAGCACCACCGCGTGGGTGACCTGGTGCTCCACCACGATCATCCGCACCAGGCTCTCCAGCTCCGCGCGCAGCGCCGGGTCCTGCCCGTGGGCGTAGCACGCGGCGAAGCCGCCCTGCATGCGGAACTGGTCCAGGTAGCCCAGGTCGAGGGTGACGACGTTGAAGCGGTCGGCGATACCGGGGTTCTTCGCCAGCTCGCCCGCGAGACTGAACGGAACGCGGACCAGCAGGAGCCCGTCCTTGCCCATCACACCACCTGCTTCGCCATCGCCCGGTCGAGGACCATGTTGAACGCGCCCAGCAGCCGGTCGTGCGGGATCGCCTTGTTGCAGTCGTGGTTGTGCCGCCAGCAGTTGCAGAAGGGCATCGGCGTGATCGGGGTCACGTAGGGGCCCATGCGGCGGTCGATGAGAGCGTTCGCATGGATCGAGCCACCGAAGACGCAGAGCATGTGCGTACCGACCGCCGCGGCCGCGGGCAGCATGAAGCAGGGGCCCGCCACGGCGACGTCGGCGGCGGCGAGGACCGCCAGCACCTGCTCCATCGGCAGCTCGCCGCGGTTGAACTCGTACTGGACGCCATGCAGGGGCGGCCCGGAGAGCCATTCCTGGCCCTCAGCCAGCCACGCCACGGACACCCAGGTGACCTCGGGATGCGCGTCGATGATCGCTTGCAGGTGGCTCTGGGACGGGCAACGCGACGGATTCTCCCACTCCTTCCGGACGGTGGCCGGGTGGATGACGCCGAGCGGCCGCCGCACGGACGCGAGCCAGGTGGGTGCCCACTCGGGATTGACGGCCATCGAGAAGTCCACGGGGTCCGAGACGCTGAGGCACTTCATCATCGCGGTGAGCGGCGTGTACCCGCCCCGCATGTCCTCGACGGTGTAGCCGAACTTGTAGGTGGGGAGGCCGCTGGGGCGCCACCGCCACGTGGTGGAATTCTGGACCCGCGCGTTCGCCGCCTGAGTGCGCAGGGCGAGGTTCCGCGGGCGCACCGGCAGCACGTTGGGCATGTCCCAGAAGAGCTGCGGCCACGGGGTGTCCAGGTAGACCACGCTGTGCTGCTCCAGCAGCTTCTTGATGCAGGGGCGCATGTAGATCGTGTCGCCGAGGCCCTGAAACCCCTCCACGCTGGCCGGGGTGAGCTTCTTCCGCACCACCGGGTCCGCAGGGACGGGCGGCTTCCACTGGAGAGGCGATGCGGTAAGGCCGGGCAGGACCTCGAAGATGTTGCCGAACTCGAAGCAGCGCAGGCGGCTCGCCGGGTTGAGGTTGACGACCTTGGACCGCAGCTCACCGGAGCGCGCCAGGACGGCGAAGTCCTGCATGAAGCTCTGGTAGACGCGCTCCTGCTGCTTCCACTCCTTCGCGTACTTCTCGTGCCAGTTCTTGGTCTTCCCCTCCTCGCCGTAGAAGTCGAAGCCCAGGAGGTAGATCGTGTCCGCGCCGAGGATGTCGGCGAGGTTGAGCGCGGACGATCCGGCGTTCGTGCCGCGGTAGAGCCCCGCAGCGAGGGACTTACTCCAGGTGCTCTTCCCGTCGCGCGCCCTGGTCGGTCGCAGCACCCGCACGTCCGGCGGCCAGCCGCGCAGGTTCGGGTCCTCGTAGTTCAGCCAGACCTTGTGCCCCCCGTACTCCTTCCACTCGTCGTCGCGCTCCAGCACCTTCATCAAGCGCAGGTCGTAGATGAAGCCGACGGTGGGATTGAGGGAGAAGCCCGCGTTGATGCCGATGGTCAGCTCGCCCTGGAGCACGTTGAAGTCGAAGCCGTGTAGCGAGCCGCCTCCCCCTATGATGAAGGCTCGTCGGCCCTTCCACATCCCTTCGGATAGCGGGACTTTCATGGGCAGATTATACTCCGGTCTCCAAGGCCCTCGGAACTGTTTCTAGGCGGCGTAGCCGGTGGACCCGACCACGAGCTTATACCCGTCGAAGACCGCGTAGGCCGCGGGCTCGCCGCGGTAGGGCCGCACCTCGCGCGCTTCGAGATCCATCACCACCGCCCCCGCGTGGTAGAAGTTGATCGCCTGGAGCAGCGCGCGGGTGATGTCGCGCACCGCCTCCTTCGGGATCGGCGCATCGTTCACGGCACGGGAGGCCAGCACCCAGGAGACCTCGAAGGCGTCCTTCCAGTGCCGCGTCTTCGCTAGACCCTGGAGCATGGTGAAGACGATGTTGTTGACGGCGCTCTCCTGCTCGCCGACGTTGCGCCGCGCGCGTCCGACGACGCGGTTGCGCGCTAGGATAGTCCTTCGAGCCATTCAGCCCCCTCGTAGACTTCCAGCTCCAGGCCCTTCGCGAGATCCTCGCGCATGGGCCGGAAGAATCCCTTCTGCTTCTCTCCACCGTACCACACGGGCAGGATGAAGTAGACCACCATCGACCACTCGCCTTCGTTGGTGTCGACGCGGCTGCCGAAGTGGGGCCGCAGCATCGCCTTCATCTTCTCCACCGGGATCGGCGTCTCCAGCGCCCACATGCCGTTGGAGATCCGATCCTCGGAGCCCGGGACCTTCTTCATGTCGCCCAACGTCGCCAGCGTCAGCGGGCTCACCTGTAGCAGGTCCTGGCGGAAGTTGCCGTGCAGGAAGTAGGCCGTCTTCGAGTAGAAGCCGGGCTTGGCGTGTTCCAGGGCGTGCTGGTGCGGGAGCTGCCAGAGAGACAGGGGCTCGAACAGCTCCAGGTAGATGACGCTCTCGCCGCCCCGACCGACGCCGCTCTCCATCCCGACGATCCGGCCCGGGGTATCCCGCCGGGAGCTGACGTGATAGGGGTCATTGGTCTGGAACTCGACCAGGGTGCCGCGCGGCGAGCCCAGCACGTCCAAGGTCAGGTAGCCCCAGGGCGTCGTCAGGCTGCTGATCCGCCCCTGCCTATCCAGGCGCCGTTCCTTGGCAGCTTGCGCGAAGACGGCACGCGCTTGGCCGGGAGGCAGGTTGAGGGACGCTTCGTAGTTCTCCTGGTCGACCGGCTCGTTCAGCTTGACCTCGAAGAGCGCGCTCGGACCGCCGGTGATCTGGCGGATGATCGTGGCCCCCATCCAGTCCGCGTCCCCCAGGAACACCTTCTGGCCGCGCGCGTGGTAGCCGGTCAGGGCCTGCTTCATGATCGTCGCGTCGGGATTCTTCTTCCAGCCGAAGTGCTTCGGCCGGTCGATGCGGCGCGGGGGCGGGATCGGGGTGAACCGGCGCAGGCGCCGCCGGGTGCCCGGATTGCGGCGGACCTTCATCAGGGCCATGATCCGGGCGCGGGCCTTGTCGTGGTGGTACGTGATCGCGGAGCCATACTTGAAGACCCAGCCCCCGGGATCGCGCGATAGCTGCCCCACCACCAGCTCGCCGTGGTGGGGAGCCCGCCCGCTCATCACCATGCGCCGCACGCGCGCCAGCGAGACCATGGCGCGTTCCTTGGAGGCATAGGGGCCCCACCACCCGGCGGCGCCCAGGACGGCCCAGCTCCACCGCCTGACGGCGCCGACACCGCTACGGCGGCGCTCGTGCTCCGCGATGCGGACCGCAAGGGGGCGCATAGTTCTCATCTTAGTTGAACCTGCGCGCCTCGTTGGCGCCCGCCTTCCCCATGAGGGTCTCCAGGCCCGGGGCCCGGCGGGGGCGACGGCCGGAATTCTTGAACACCTGGACGCAGCGCTCGGACAGCGGGTCGAAGACGGTGCCCGTCGGACACTTGAGCCGGTGGCCCGGGTTGCCGCATGCGCCGTGGCGGCGTCGACGCGGGTTCTCCTCCACCCACACGTCCCCCTGAACGGAATGGTGCCAGCCCATGCCGTCCATGATAAGGGGGCGGATTGAGGGCTTCACCGCATCGGGCTTCCTGTGGATCAGCCGACCGAAGTCTTCCGCGCGCCGTTCTGCTTCCGCCTGAGAGGACGCCTTGATGAAGACCCTACCGCCGCCGAAGGTGGCCTTGTACCAGGTCTCCGGCTGATTGCGGCGCGTGCCGCGGCGCCGACGCGGGTTGGCGCCTACGCCGGGCAGCAGCGTCACCCGAAGGTCGCCCCGCTTCACCTGAGCGAGGAACGCGGCGACGGGGCCCATGTTGCTGACCCGCTGGCCCAGGTGCCAGGCGTTCCCGTCGCTGGCCTCGACGTATACGGTCCCCATGCCGAAGGGGTCGGTGCCGATCTTGCGGACCACCTTGACGCCCTTGGGCAGTCCCGGAGCATTCCGGCGGGCGGCACGGCGGCCGCGCACCGGCGCATAGCGGTAGGGCGGGTTGGGGCTGGCCCCCAGGTCCTCCAGGTCCCACTTGCGGATCTCCGCATCGGACAGCCTCTTCGGGTAGGAGATCACGCCGTAGCGGAAGCGGGAGACCGGCAGGTCGGTGCGCCGGTCGAAGCCGAGCCCGCTCATGGCCGGTCGCTCCACCAGGGTCCAGCCGTCCGGGACGGCGCCCAGGCCGGGCGGCCGGTACTTGGGGGCGTAGAGGAAGCCGGGATTGCACCGGGCGCGCCCGCGATTCTTGCCCACGAGCCCCTTCGGCCGGATCATGTCCCAGAGCGCTACCGCGGCGTCCTTGCCGCAGCCCTGCCAGACCTCCTTCTTTCCGTGGAAGTCCCACACCCGGTACGTGACCAGCTCGGTCAGCCGGGCGCGCTTCACCGCGTCGACCAGGGCGCGGTTGAGGTCGTCGGTCTTCCCGATCTCCTCCCAGAGCTTGGCACCCTTGCGCTTGGCGTCGACCCGGTAGCGCATGGCGCGCTCCGCCTTCACCGGCGGCCAGAAGCGCGGCGCGACCACCGGCAGGGCGGTGGGGCGCACGGGTCCGTGCAGCGGGCTCCTGTACATGCTCTTCTCCCTAGCGGCGAAAGGGGCAACTGTAGCTGCGGCAGTTGTCGTCGCACACGTGGCGTCTCTTCTTACGGTCGTTGGAGAGCGCCTTCTTGCGCCAGGGGGCGCCCGGTGGAAGGCGAAGCGTTCCATTCAGGATCAGGGCGACGGCTTCCCAGTTGATGTCGCTCGATCCGATCTCTTCTACCCCGTCCGCGCGGAGCGATTCGATGGCAGCGCGAAGCCATCCAGCCAAGCGCCTGCGGTCATTCTTGTTCACCCACTGGAGCGCGGCCCACGCCTCGTCGGTGCTCATGGTGCCGTTGCGCTTGGCACCGCGCCGCTGCTTCTCCCGCGCGAGGACCTCGTGCTCGTACTCGCCGGGGCGATAGACCGGACTGCCGCGGCGCATCTGCATGCGCCTGGCCTTGGCCTCCGCCTTCTTCACCTGACGCGGGGTGGTCAGCTCCGCCCCGCCGATCCCCGCTCCCGCCCACACCCTGTCGATCAGCGCCATCACCCTCTTCGCATTGTGGCGGGGCGACACGAAGAGCGCATACTCGCGGCCCTGCTTGAGGGCCTTGATCTTGATTCCCTGCGCCCGCAGGTGGCGTATCACGCGGCGCACCGTCTCCAGCCGTTCGAGTAGCAGGGGCACCTGCACCAGCCCCGCGTTCGGCCTCGCGGCTCGGCGCCGCGGATTCCCCGTTGCCTTCTGGCGCAGCCTGGAGAGCGGCGTCGGCCGGAAGCGGATGTCGCGCTCGATCCGTAGCCCGGCCGGGCCCCGGACCTTCAGCAGCTCGGCGAGCGAGAAGTAGCCCAGCTCTTCCTCATGCCCCTGCACGAGGCCGAAGAAGCGGTCCTTGCCGTCGAACTCGGTTGCGTACCAGGTCCATCCCGACCAGGGCGTGAAGAACTTCACGTAGGCGATGGCGTCCTCCACCTTCTCCTGCCCATAGAGAGGTGGCAGCTTGCGCACGTCCTCGGCCGTGAGCATCTTCATGGGGTTGCGCAGGGCCTGGCCCCGGCGCTTGTTCGCGCTCACCCGGCGCACGCCGTCGCCGCTGAACGCGGCGAACCTCAGCTTCCCCTTCGCCCCCAGGACCACCGCCTTGACCACCTGGCCCGTGCGGACCATGCGGTCCGCGTAGGCGGCGGCCGCCGTGAGAGTGCGGTAGGGCCGCCCGATGCGGACGTAGCCGCGGCCGGACACCACCGCGTGCACCGCGTACTTGCCCGGCGGGTTGGCGGCGATCACGCGCTTGAAGGCGTTCCGGGCCCGGTGCAGGGCCGCGGAGGGCACGAAGATGCCCCACTCGCGTTCGTAGGGGCCCACCTGCACGCGGTGCACCAGCTTCGAGAGCCAGCCCGCGATCTTCTCCATCTCCAGCTTGGAGGGAGAAGAGACCAGAAGCGCGTTGCTCATGGCTTCTCCTACGTGTAGATTCCGTGGTGAAGGAGGCTCGCCTCCATGATCGGCACGACGCTGAGCAACCCCTTCGGCCACTCGCCGTTGGCGACCGCATCCGAGATCGCCGTGTGCGCTTCCTTGCGCGTGCGGTGGATGCTGAGGATCGGCCACCACCCCCCGCTTTTGATCTGCCTCATCCGCTTCATGGCGCGCACGCCGCGCCGGTTCGCGGAAACGGCGTAGGCGCGGTGCGCCCGGAATACCTGAGCGCCGTGGGGACCTGACCCTCTCGTGAGAACTATCACGCTCATGCCGTCATCCCCACCTTTCTCACGCCGAACGCGCAGGCCAGGGGGCGGTCGACGCCCTCCCGCCAGGTCCCGCGTCTGCCCTTGGAGGGGTGCAGCTCGCGAAGCGCCAGCGTCCGCGGGTAGCCCCCTCCGCCGTCGATCACGCACAGCTTGCAGTCGTGGGTGACCACGAAATCGCCCGTAGACGCCTCCCCGGTCGGGATGGGGGCCACGGTGCAGCCGGACGCGCGCAGCTCGTCCTGGAGCCGCCGGATGGCCTTGTCGGCGCTGCCGCCGATGGCCGCCAGACTGGTCACGGGAGCGGGCGACAGCGGGTCCTGGAGGGCCTCCTTGGTCAGGTGGTACTCCATCCAGCCGGTCCCGCTCATGTGGACCATCTGCTGCTCGGTCAGGAACGCGGAGATCCCGGCGCCGGTGCCGTCGCTCTGCACCGCCTCCAGGACATGCACGTCGATGTCCTGCGGCGTGGCGAACGGACTGGCGGCGACGGAGAAGTTGATCTTCTTCCACTGGAACCCCGCGGGCGGGGCGGGCACCGCATCGCCGGTGCTCACCTTCGTGAGGAGCACCGCGATAGGCAGCTTCTTCGCGTCCGCCTCCAGGCCCTGAAACCAGCGCGCGGCCGCCGCCGTCTTGGATTTCAGGTAGAACATGGCGCCGCCAATCAGCGCCGGAGCAACCCACCAAGGCATCGTATACCTCCTACGCTCCGATTTCTTTCTTCGCGGCGTCGATCTTCACGTTGATGCTGGTCATGTCCGCCGTGGTGATCTGGCCCTGGAGCCGGTCGGCCTCGGCCATGCCCTTCACCACATCGAGGGTGCCTTTCACTTCCGCGAGCGCGGCGGTCAGCGCGGTGCCCCCGATGATCTTCGCCGTGCGATAGGCGAACAGGCCGGTGTCGATGCGCTGGACGTACGTCATGTAGCGCGCGCCGCCGGAGGCGGGTAGCACGCCCGGGGTGGGCGGCAGGGGGGCGTACTGGGTCTGACCCTTCGGCCAGGCTAGGTACACCGCCACCCCAGCCAGGGGGATCAGCAGCAACAGGGGACTCATGGAGCGCTCCTTTCGGGGATCAAGCCGCCAGAGCCACGGCGCCGCCCACGAGAAGGACCCACCACGGGAACCCACCCTTCTTCGCGGCTGCTTCACGCTCGGCCTTGGTGACGAATTCGACGACCTTCTCGTGGGATAGCCCGCGGATGTTGGCCTCCAGCTCCGGCGGCACGTCCAGGGCCCCTTCCGAGGTCCGCAGGCGCAAGCCGGTGCTCTGCCCCTGGGCGATGATCTCGAAGCGGTCGCCCAACTTGGTCATGGCGAGCGCTGCCCTGTTCGCGGTTGCGGAATCCGGGAACGTGCCCGCCGCCTGCCCCTCGATCACCAGGTCGAAGCCCGGGGGCGGCGCCGGGGCGGCGGCCTCCGGCGGCGGGGCGGCGCCGGGCGGCCCGGACGGTGCGGGGGCGGGCCCCATCGGGGTCTGGATGTAGCCGGGCGGCAGCCCGCCGGGCGGAATCGAGCCGCCCGACGGCGGGGCCCCGCCATCGGTGCCCACCACCGGCCCGATCCCCGCGGGGAGCGTGCCCTTCGCCCCGGCGTTGATGATGTCGATTTTCTGCGCCAGCGTGAGCTGTCCCCACTGCGCAGGGGTGATGCCGAGGTTGGCGAACCACTCCAGGTTGGCGTTGAAGAACGCATCGACTTCGGCCAGGAGCGCGGCTTCCTGCTGGGCGGCCTCCGCCTCGATCACCCCCGCATCCTTCTTGCCCTGCTTCTTCGCCGCGTCGGCCATGCGCTTGGTTTCGTACGCCTTGTTCGCGGCCGTGAGAACCGAGGCGGCCGCCAGGGAGGCGCCGCCGGTGAACGGCGCGAGAACCGCGCCCGCGATCCCGATGATGGTGTTGCCGTACTTGCGCCACACCTTTTTGACCACGCCGCTCACCTTCTCGTCCACCCGGCTGACCGCCTTCACGATCTTCGCGTGGATCTTGGCGAGGGGCTTGGGGAGCGCCTTCTCGATGACCTTGGAGACCTTCTCCCGGACCTTCTTGACGGCCTTCCGGAGACTGCGCCCCAGGAACCCCATGTCGCCGAGCGCGTAGCCGGACACGCCGTCGAGCGCCAGCTCGCGGCCGATGTCGCCCATGAAGGCGGCGTACGGGTCCCGCAGCCGCAGCGTCGGCATGATGTAGTGCTGCACGAAGAAGGGGTCGTCGGCCGCCTCCTCCAGGGCGTCCCGCAGGACCGGCGGGAGCGCGTAGAAGGCCGCCAGCTCGGCGCTGCCCAGGACGGGCCCCTGTGGAATCTCTTCGCCGTACCCCTCGAAGGGGGCCGGGAACGGGTCGATCACCGGGGAGAAGAACAGTTGCTGCATGGCCTACCTCTTCCCGCCCTTCTTTTTGCGCATGACAAAGTACAGCACGAGCCCGAGGCCGCCCACGGCGACCGGGACGGTCCACAAGGGAATGCCGCCGCCGATGTCCTTCGTGAGGACCTGCGCGACGGAGCTGACCGCGCCGGTCACGCCGGTGGCTCCGGCGGCGGCCGCGGCCGCCTGCGCCTTCTGCGCTTCGGCCTGCGCCTGCACCACCTTGGCCGCATTGATCGCCTGCTGCGCGTCGGCAATCGCCATCTGAGTTTCCAGGCTCTTCATCGCCGCCTGGGTCTGCATCTTGGCGATGTCCTTCTGGGCGTCGGCGGTCACCTTGGCGCTGTAGACGCTGCTGGCCGCCCCGACGACGCTGGTCACGATGGAGCTGATGAAGTCGAACTGGCCGAGGTCGCCCATCCCGTCGACGCCTACCGCCAGCACGGGCTCGTATCCCTGCGCGATGGCGCGCACCACGCGCATCTTGTGCCCGAAGGAGAGCTGCGCGACCTCTTTCTCGACGATCTTCGGGACCTCGGCGATGAGGGCGTTCACGGTCTTCCGCAGGGTGACCCACTCACCCCTGGAGTCCGGGTAGGCCCGGGGCCGCATCTCGTTCTCGACGGCCCGAAGAGCGGAGCTGGACACCAGGCGACCCGCGTCGGTCTGCGCCAGCATCGCGCGCAGTTTGGGCGCGAAGCTCGGGTTGGCCGCGATCTCGTCGGCGATCTGCCGCTGATCGAGGTTCCCGAAGACGGTCATGTCCGCAGCGAGCATCCTATCTCCCCAGCGCCTTCACCAGCAAGACGATCCCGCCGATCCCCAGCAAGCCCAAGAGGGCGTACAAGACGTAGGAGGTCACGCTCGATCCTTCCGATGCGGCGACGGCGCCAGCCTGCGCCGCTGCTCCAGCGGCGTTGATTGCCGCGATCTTGGCGGCGGTCTCCGCGGCCGCCGCATCGGCCCTGGCCTTGATCTTGGCGATGTCCTCGTTGGTATCGCCGACGATCTTCGTGGCGTAGATGTTGGCCGCCGCGGTCCCGAGGCCGCCGATGGCCGTCGCGATGCTGGACCAGATGTCGGGGGCGGCCGTGGGCGCCGCGGCGGCGCCGAGGTCGGAGAGCGTGCCCGTGGCGTAGGCGTAGTTCCCCAGGTCCTGCCGCAGGCCGTTGATCTTGGCACGCAGGGCCACCCAGCGCCCTCGGGTCTCCGGGTAGCGCCGCGGGTCGAGTTCGTTGATGACGGCTTTCTTCATGTCGTCGTCGATGCGCTTGCCCGGCGACGACGAAAGTGCGAGCGGGGAGAGGTAGCGCCAGAAGCGGGGATCGAGGTCCCCCTCTGCCAGGATCTGCGCCCTGGTGAGGAACGGAAGCTCGCCCACCGCGCGCGCCAGAGCCGTGCTCATACTCTCCTCCACCGAAGGGCGGGGCCTGCCGTCCCACAATGGGACGGCCCGTCGAGTGCCGCTCCGCGGCCCCGGCGTTGGCCCCGCCGCCTTAAATACCCCTCCCCCAAGGCCAGGCTACGTCCGCCGGAGCACCAGCTCCAGGACGGTCGGGAGCGCTTCCTTGGCGAACCCTGCGATCATGCGGAGCCCGTCCGCGATGGCGGACCCGGCTTCGGTCTTGACGTCCTGGGCGAGGCCCGCGATCTCGTTGGTGATCGAGTCCTCCGCCGTCGCGATGCTCTCCCGCAGGCTGGCGCGCCGCGCATCGTCGGTCGCCTCCAGCAGCTCGACCGAGAGGGTGGCGATGTAGCCGATGTTGCGCTGCATGAGGTCCTTGACCTCCGCGCGGGTCTCGTAGAACTCCTTGGCCTTGCCGCGGAGCGTGGCGAGGTACTTCCCGGCCAGCTCCGCCGCCTTGTCCTTCAACTCGTCCGTCATGGTCTTCTTCGTCTCCTTTCGAGCCTACTTCACGGCTCTCATGAGGGCTTCTAGCAGGTCCTTCTGCGACTTCACGCTGTCGCGCTCGACCTTCTTCTGCGTCTCGCTCAGCACCGTCTCGGGCTGGGCCTCGACGTAACGCAGGTACTTCACGTGGAGCGCGCTCACGCTCGTGTCGAGCTTCTCCACGGTCTGCTTCTCGATCCCGCAGCGACACGCCGCGGAGGTCAAGGCCAGCAGGGTGACGAACAGCAGCGCGATGCGCCTCATGGGCGCCTCCTTTCAACATGCGCCCGGCTAAACTGCCGAGGCGCTGATCCTCTGGTTAGATCCTGCCTTGAAGCTCTGGTCGAACTCCCTCCGGTCCGCGGCGATCTTCGCCTTCGCTACCTGGTCCGCGTTGGCAGGCTCGCGCCCCGCCGAGGGCAGCTCGGTCCGATACAGGATACTGGAGTCCAGGGCGAAGATGAAGTAGACCAGCCCGTCGTCGACGAATTGCATGCGCAGGGACTTGGCCGCGACGATGGCCTTCAGCTCGTCCCAGCTCATCTCGACGATGACGAATCCCTGCTCGGGCCTCGGCTTCTTTGGCATTAGGGGTACTCCCTCCAGGTGAGACCTGCGTGCGCGCCGGTGGAAGCTCCGTTCATGGCGGTCATCGTGACGGTGACGATCTGCGGAACGCCCGCGATGGTGGAGCCGAAAAAGGCGGTCGAGAGAAGGCTGTCGGTGGCCTCCCGGAGTTGGCTGGACAGGTGAGTCGAGTAGAGGCGGTCACCACCGGTCAGCGTGGTGTTCCCGGTGACCATTTCCAGAGCCTCGCTGACCGCTGTCACCACGGCCGCACCGCCGGACAGGACGCCCCCGGCGAACACTTCCACGAAGATGAAGTCGGCGCTCTCGTTCAGGGCATCGAGCGCCAGCAGACGGAAGGCCGCTTTCTCGAACCCGCTCTTGAGGCGGATGGTCGCGACCGGCGTGCGGGTCAGCGCTACCAGGTTGAGGCCCGTGGTGTTTGCAAGGAAACTGGAGCACGACCCCAGCAGGCCCAGCGGCTCTTGCCCGCCCTCCGAGACGATGGACGCGCAGATTTCGATGAGGTCGGTATTCGAGGGGCTGACGTCGAGATTCTGGATCTCGTACCGGACCGGATTGGACGACGTGACCATGTAGACGCCGACGGTCGAGACGTTGGCGTTGAGCACCTCGTGGCAGTAGACGGTTTTCCCGGCGATGCTGAACCCGTAGCGCACGCGCCCCACGCCCAGCCACTGGAAGTCGATCACGAAGACCTGCGCCGCGGCCATGTTGATCGTCACGCCGGACGGTCCGGTGCCGTCCATCTTGTCGAGGTTCCAGTTCGCCTGATCCACCGCCACGTCGACACCGGCGCGACGAACGACCACCCGAAGCGTCGTGCCGTTCTGCTCGAAGAAGAGGCCGTTGTCGGCGTCGAACGCGCCGATGCGCTGCGCCACGCCCGCCTTGATCGCCCCCATGATCCCCGTCATAAGGATCAGGTAGGAGCGGCCCGGCTGGTAGGGTGGCCGCGCGAAGCTCTGGCGGATGACCCGATCTCCATTCGCGAGCCCGACCCGGAGCCTGCCCGCGGACTCCCCGGTGAGGTAGGTGAAGGTGCCCCCGCCGGTGAGGGCCGTGTCCATGATCTGCGGGGCGGCGTTGAAGACCAGCGAATTGTCGAGCAGGTTGAACGGGATCGAGACGCGCTGGCGCTGGAAGGCATCGCTGACCTGATCGCCCGGGACGACGATCAGCTCGCCGGTGGGGCTGAACTGAGCCCCCTGGAGGATACCGCCCATCGCCATGAAAATTACCTTCGCTTAGGGTTTGTTGGCTCTCAGCATGCCGGTCAGAAGCGTGACGTTTCGGTATTGCCCCTCTTCGGTCACCACAAGCGTCTTGGCGGCCTGGACCGCGATGAACTCAAGGGCGGCGATAATGTCGCCGCCAATCAGCGCCTTGGATGGGAATTCAAGCTCCATGACGATGGGGCCCGTCACCGAGTCCTCCCGCAGCCGCACCGTCACGGGGCCGTCCGTGCTGACGACGTAGCCGTTCAGCGCGAGGGTACTGCCCTTCGGGACGACGAAGAGTCCGTTCAGCGGCACCACCTGCTCGGCGGCGCTGCCGGTGCCGACGGATGTGTTTCTGTAATTCACCTCGCTACGGCTTCTTTTCTTCCTCGACGGGAGGGATCGGCGCCCCGCCGGGGATGATCGCGCCCAGCTTCCCCTTCACCACGTTCCAGAACTTGTCGTGGAAGAGCGCGGCGAAGACGGCCACGAACACCAGGATGACCACGTGCAGGGTCCACGCCTTGAAGTTGTGCAGGCCGTAGACCTCGGGCATGAGCACCTTCGAGGCGGCTCCGAGGAAGAAGGTCATGAGGATCGACAGGACCGGTGCCTTCGGCTTGGCCCAGTCCTTGAAGAGCATCTTGAGGAACTCGACGAGCAGGGAGACCGCCAGCGCGATCCCGCCGTAGCTTGCCAGCAGCGTGACCACCATCTCTTTGATGGCGTCGGCCTTGGCTTCCTCCGACAGCAGCATGGTCAACCCCAGCATCGTCAGCATCGTGTCCTCCTCGCGCTACCGCGCGTGTCCCTCGTTGTGCGGTGCCCCACCGAGCCTCTTGGTCTCCGCGGCGATCCTCGCCTTGATGTCCTCGATGGAACGGCGGAGCTGCGTGCGCTCCGTGTCGGTCAGCGTCCCGTTCTGGAGCTTGGAGTACAGGCCCACCAGGGTCTCCTTGAGCGAGCTGTCGAGCTGCCTGGCTTCCGCCACTAGCTTCTTCACCTTCATCCTCCCGTGGGCGGCTTATTCTCGTTCACGTCGCCCACCAGATCCAGGATGCTGTTGTACTCCCGCAGCGACTTGACCCACGCCTTGAGATCCGCGACCCTCTCCATCTGGAGCCTCACGATGTACCCGGCCATGCCGAGGATCGTGAACACCAGCCCCCCGATGATCCAGCG
>Ga0214473_10002235_pt1 | contig 23998 bp, 18 predicted proteins | sample RVTome_7_FD_203509 | JGI IMG/M metagenome (GOLD analysis project Ga0214473, IMG submission 203509) | Soil microbial communities from uranium-contaminated site in the Upper Colorado River Basin, Wyoming, United States - RVT98D197 | ecosystem: Environmental > Terrestrial > Soil > Contaminated >... | reverse complement strand
CCCGAGGCGTGAGGAATTGGGTCTATCTTATTGCCGTCCATGCTGCAAAAGGCCTTGTCCGGCCTCGGGTTGTTATTGATCAAATAATCATTTGCAAGCTCTGAAGCGGATTGCAGAGTCACGTTGTTGTATAAGAGAGAAGATTCGCCTGGCTTTTCGATCACCACCATCGGTTCAAGATCGTAATAGCCGAAAGAACCCGTCGTGATAACTTTTGCTTTTATACCCCCCTTGTCAATCTCTGTCTGAAACCGGTCAAATACATTGGCGCCATTAGCGTTGTCAGCCAATGATGCAACATAAACCTTTATGTAATCCTTTCCTCTTAGGTAACTGCATTCGGATTCAGCTCTTGCATAGACTTGCTCAAAATTCATGGAGTCTCCTGACTAAATAACTCACCCTCTCCCTTGACGCCTGCCTGCGCGTAGCCCCGCCCTGCAGGACGAAGGCAGGGGAGAGGGATAACCCCCCTTCATCCCCCCTTAATTTAAGGGGGGACAGAGGGGGGTTAACGGGGTGTCCATCCTGTTATGAGACTGTCAATAACAGAGAAAATAGGGTAAATGCACTCACCTACAAATGTACCTTAACGCGTTTCTACCTGCAATGCGGCCGGAATTGATGGCAAAGGCCGAGGATGCGCCTGAACCTTCCCTGATAGGGTAACTGTCTCCCCACATCCCCCCCGCATCCATTCCGCCAGCATAAAGTCCCGGGATCGGATTCTCTTTTTTGTCCACCACCTCCATTTTGTGGTTGACCTTGATCCCCCCAAGGGTCCCCAAAAAAACCGTTCGTGATTTTATCGCGTAGAATTTAGGTCCTTTGAGCGGACGAAGGTATTGGGGGTCCTTGGCAAAATCATCATCATGGCCCTTCTTGCAGAATCCATTGTACTCTCCCACCGTGGCTTTAAGGACTACTGGATCGACTCCCATCTTGATAGCCAATTCTTCTACGGAGTCCTCTGCAAAAATGTCTTGGGTTCCCTTTTCCAGGGCGGCCTTCAATTCTTTGTCAAAATCGACAGGCCGTGCGCCCGGAGGATACTCGATTGCCATATTCCTATCAATTCCCTTCTCAATCAGATGCCTTTTGATCGACTCGTCAAATAGGCTAAAGGTATGACCTTCCTTGTATCGTGCGTTGACATTGCCGACGGAGGTATCATAGAAGGCGATCCCCTCATCACAGAACCTTTCACCCCGTGGATTGACCCAGAGACCCGGCTGGGAGGCAACAATCTGGAGGTGAGACTTCATGGGGTACTCCGGTCCCATGGGACCAAAGCGATACAGTTCGAGGACGCCCATGCCCTCTTCGGCCGCACCCACTTCCCACGCCATTCGAATGCCGTCGCCCATCTTGTCGATATTTCCGAGGGGGATCATATTCACATCCAGATCAAACCCTGTGTACTTCTTGATCCATGCTTTATTGTTTGCGTATCCGCCGCTGGCGATCATGACCGCCTTCGTTTTGATCTCGATCTCTTCTCCGTCCTGGTCCGCCACAACACCGGTGATGCAGTTACTTTCCCGGAGGACCTTCTTAACCGTTGTGGCAAGTCGGATCTCAACGCCCTTTCCCTTTGCTGTTGTCGCAAGTGCCTTCACCACAGCCTCTCCGGTCCCTTTCACGGTGTGATAGGTTCGAGGAGCGTCCGGCATGTTAATCGTAGCGTCAATGAATTCAACACCATGCTGCTGCAGCCAGTCGATGGTCTCTGCCGACTCGTCGACGAAGGCCCTCACCACCCGGGGATTGGCCCGCCAGTGGCTGTACTCCATGAAGTTTCTGAATGCTTCATCCCGGCTGTAGGTGATATACTTTCTCCGCTGGATGCTGCTTTCTACTGCAAACGTCCCTTCGAAGAAGTTGGAGCTTCCCCCCAGCGACCGCTGCTTTTCAAAAACAATAACCTTCGCGCCCCCCTCTGCTGCGGTGAGGGCAGCGGCCAGACCACACCCACCAGAGCCGATCACAACAACGTCGGCTTCTTTAGCCTGTCCTTGGTTAGCAATCATGTGCTCCTCCTCAAAAATTTCCTCAGAAACTCTCCCCTCACCCTAACTTTCTCCCATCAGAGACTGTGTCGCAATTCGCCGTTTGCCCTTCGACAGGCTCAGGACGAACGGATAGTAATTGATTTCTAATGTGCCGTGGTCCGTTCGTGGTGAGCCTGTCGAACCATGAACGGACTTGTGACACGGTCTCTCAAGGGAGAGGGGAAGAAAATGGGGAAGCTATTTGCCAATGTATTTCAAGACATTCTTTCCGGCGATGCGGCCGGAATTGACAGCGAAGGCAAGTGTCCCACCGCATGTTTTTACGTCATAGCTGTCTCCATAGATTCCTCCGGCATCCATTCCACCGGCATAGAGACCAGGGATGGGATTGTCTTTCTTGTCCACCACCTCCATTTTGTGGTTGACCTTGATGCCGCCCAGGGTGCCTAAGAAGACTGCATTGCATTTGAGGGCAAAAAACTTCGCTTCCTTTATGGGGCGGAGGTACTTGGGGTCCTTGGCAAAGAGATCATCATGCCCCTTCTCGCAAAACCCATTGTATTCTTCGACGGTAGCCTTCAAAGCAACCGGGTTCATCCCGATTTTCCGGGCCAGCTCCTCTATGGAGTCCGCAGCAAATAGATCAGGGGCCTTGTTTTCCAGCGCTTCCTCCAGCGTTTCACCTATTTTCAGACGGCTTCCCGGAGGAAAGATGCGTCCCGTGCCAAAGTCTGTTCCATTTTTCTCCCAATGACGCACATTCGAATCATCAAAAATGGCAAAGACATACCTCCCTTTCTGTCTGGTCATGGCATTTCCGTCAAGAGAAAAGTTGCCCTGAATACTTTCGTCGCAATACCGCTCTCCGTCCTGGTCGACCCAGAGGCCGGGCTGGCTGGCAGCGCTCTCAATGGGTCCGATGAAACTGAGCCCCGGCCCCAACACGGGTCCTCCCCTGAGCAGCTGGAGGACGCCCATGCCTTCCTCAGCGGCACCTATTTGCCAGGCCATGCGAATGCCGTCCCCCATCTTATCGACGTTGCCGATCGGAATGAGATTGACTCCCAGATCAAAACCCGTATATTTCTTAATCCATTCTTTGTTGTTCGCATAGCCGCCGGTCGCGATAAGCACCGCCCGCGCATTCACCCGTATCTCCTTGCCATCCTTTTCAGCAACAACTCCGGTGACTTTGCCGCCTTCTTTGAGGACTTCCTTTACCCGGGCGTCCAGCCAGAAGTCAACCCCTTTCTCCTTAGCCCTGGAAGCCAGCGTTTTCATCATGAGGGAGGCCCGCTCTCTTTCGGGTCCTTTCAAGACATGCCAGACCAGAGAACCATCCGGCATGTTGGTTGAAAGCTCTTCGAACTCCACTCCAAGCTCATGCAGCCAGGTGATGGTGGCAGCCGTTTCATCGACAAAGGCGCGCACCAGGCGCGGATTCGCACGCCAATGGCTGTACTCCATGATCGTCTTAAAGGCGTCATCGCGGCTGTATGTGACATATTGCCGCCGCTCCATGTCACTCTCCGCCGCAAACATCCCCTCGGCGAAATTTGACACTCCCCCCAGGCTGCGCATTTTCTCAATCAGGATGACTTTGGCGCCGCCCTCTGCGGCGGTCAAAGCCGCCACCGTTCCGGTTGCTCCGGAGCCAACGACCACGAGATCAGTCCTTACGGTATTTTCTGCCATATTTCACCTCCGTTATCTAACCCGGCATAGCCGGAATCCCGCCACGGCGGGACTGAAATCCCAAATTGCAAATCCCAAATAAATCCCAAATTTCAATTTCAAATGACCAAAACGCTTTCTTCTGTTTGGAATTTGGACCATTGGAATTTATTTGTTATTTGGTGCTTGTAATTTGGTGCTTCTACTGGATAATCAATCAACTACCAAGCCGCCATCCACAGGCAGGGCGTGACCTGTTATGTAGGAAGCTTCGTCCGAGCATAGCCAGACAGCCGCCGCGGCAACCTCCTCGGGCTCGCCCATCCGGCCCATGGGGACCTTTGTATTCATCATCTCAACAAGTTGCGGGGCAACTGCCACCAAGCTGTCATACATGCCTGTTCGTGTAGGGCCGGGGCAGACGCAATTGACCCGTATTCCCCTCCTCGCAAACTCGATGGCAGTCGATTTTGTTAATCCAACGACGCCATGTTTGCTCGCAGGATAGGCAGGGTTGCTGGGTGCAGCGATCAGTCCTGCCGCTGACGATGTATTGACGATAGCGCCCCTGCCCTGCTTGAGCATCTGGGGGATTTCATACTTCATGCAAAGCCATACGCTCTTTAAGTTAACGTCGATCATTTCATTCCAGTCCGATTCGGCGAAGTCAACTGTAGAGACGAACACCTTGTGTATGCCCGCATTGTTGAATGCACAATCCAGTTTGCCGTAGGTCTCAACTGCCCTTTCAACAAGTTTTTTTACTTCGGCTTCCTGTGAGACATCCGTCTTGACAAAAATAGCTTCACCGCTTGCTTCTTTAATGCGGTGAACCGTTTCCTCCCCATTCTTAACATTTATATCAGCAACCACCACCTTCGCTCCCCTCTGCGCAAAAGCGAAGGCAGCCGCCCTGCCAATCCCGTATCCCCCTCCGGTCACCAGTGCTGTTTTCCCTTCAAATTCTTTGGCCATTCTTTAACGCCTCCTGGTATAATCCTCAGGTAAAAATTGAGAATTATGCCTGATTACAGAGATTTTTTTTAGATTACAGAGATTACACCATCTGATATTTTTACCCATTCCCGCCTTTCCAACGTAACCCTAAATTAAGGCAGGATGAGTGGATTAATTATCTCTCTGATGTCATTCACTTGCTCGAGCCGTCCAACCCGTTCTATCACTCTATCGATCTGTTCGTCTCTGACCTGTTTCGCACAATCCCTGAATTTCCTGGCACAGTCCTCGAATGACATCGGTCGTTCAAGGCTGCCCAGGGGGTCTTCCACTTCTTTCGAATAAATATCCCCTTTCTTCGTTACGATCTTCACTCTGGTAGGCTCAATCTTTTCCGGCCGATTGAGGGTTGTATCCTGCTCTATGGTAGTTTTGGCGGTGAGGTCAAGAATATCCTGGCTCTTGATGGCGGTCTCCGTAAAATCTTCCAGAGTAGCCCGCTTTCTGGCAATCGCTGTCGCCACTCCCCAGGGTATGCTAAACTGCGCATCCACCGGGTTTCGGGGTTTGAGCTTCGCATCCTCGGGTGCACATAATAAGCGATAATGTCCCTCGCTGACAGACAGTGTGATTTTCCCTACGTCTTTTCCCTTAATATTGTGTTCATCCACCAAAGCTAATGCGGCATCAATAGCGGGATGGATTCCTCTGCAACAAGGGTAGGGCTTGATCGCAACATTGATCCCTTCAAAAGATCTTCCCAAATCCACCGTCAGCGCTTTAGCATCGTAATTCCCCCGGTGGTAGAGCCTGTAGAGGCCAAATTCGCCTTCCAGGCAGTTCTTTGCCCCGGTGACACCTTTTTCAGCCAGCAATGCAGCGGTGATTCCTCCCCTCACGGAGAATCCCGGCCCCATCCTTTTTGTTAAAGCACCATCAATGACACATTGCCCGTTCCCACTGCACTGGTGATAGGCTATGCCAAGGGCATTGACGATTCCATTTTTGTCCAGTCCCAATATTCTTGCGGCAGTACCGGCAGCGCCGAGAAAACCATATAACGTCGTGAGATGCCAGCCGGTGTTGAGAGGGCGGGTGCCTGGAGTGGTGGCTAATGCCAGTCTGCACATCATGTCCACTCCCACGGCGATGCTTGCAATGAGCTCTCTCCCGCTCACATTGCCTTGACGCTCGGCCATTGCCATGCAGGTAGGGATAATAGCAACACCTGAATGCATGATGGCGGTTTCATGGACATCATCATAATCCAGAGCGTGCACCATGGTCGCATTGACATGGGCTGCGTTCAGGGCTGGAACTTTACGTGAAGTTCCGAGAAGGGTGCTCTCTTCCTTTCCTCCCCAGTCTATGACCAATTCTCGCAACTCTTTCGGTCCCGCCTTCGAAAAGCCACCCACTGCAACACCCAACAGGTCGAGAATCTGTTTTTTCGTCGCCTCCACGACTTCCGGAGGAAGATCTTCATACTTTACCTTCGTCAGATTTTCTGCAAACAGGTAAGCCGCATCCACGTTTTTCCCTCCTAATTCGGCATAGCCGTAATCAACCCCACTTTGGTCGGGTGTTATCTGTTCCCCTCTTTTCTAAAGAGGGGTCAGGAGAGATTAGGGTACGGGCTCAGCGCCCCCCAAAAGGTAATCCCTCCCGGCCTCCCTTTAGAAAAGGGAGGAGATGTGGGCCTTTCCGCAATTTGTTTCCCGAATTGCTCAAAGTCACAAAATTTCGGATTTCGTGCTTCGGATTTAAAGCCCGATCGTTTGAGAAGTTTCTTATTATGTATAACCTTTGCTGCCAGTACTTATTTATCGAGGGCCTTAAAGAGATCGTGTTTTTCATGGGCGGCCTCTCTCACTCCTTTGTCCCTTCTTTGCTTAAAGAAGTTGTACTCATCCGGATCATAGACTTTATTTGTTTGGAAGCTGTGCATAATGAAATGATCCACCAACCCGCTTTCCACGCCCATGGTTTGATAAATCATGTGCCTCGTCACCTTGCCGATAGCGATCCCATCTTTTGGATAGAGGGCCAGTCCATTTGCAAGATCCCGTACCTCATCATCCAGAATTTCCTTCGGCACTGCCCTATTGATAAGATTGTAATCGGCAGCCTGTTTCCCGGTGATCATCTTGCCCGTCAGGCAGAGATCCATGGCTCTCGTTAAACCACACCTCAATATCATAATAGGCGAAATGGTCATGCCTCCCTGGCCCAATCTCTCTTCCACGTGACCCAGCCTGCAGTCCTCGCTTGCAATAAGAAGGTCGCAGTGAAGCACAATATTGAAGGCTATTCCAAGACAGTAATCATGCATCTGGGCGATGGTCAGTTTTGGGCAGAGCAATACTTTTCTATGAAATTCCAGGAAGAGATTTCGGTCAAATTTCAGCTTGACCCGTTGAGGGATCCGGCTTAGCGTCCCCTTCTCCCCCGGTTTTGGCTCCTTCATCCCATACACAAAGCCAACTCCTGTCAAATCCGCGCCTGCACTGAAGGCACGGCCTGCCCCCTTGAAGACGATCACCTTAATATCGTCATCTTCCTCTGCTTCATCCATTGCAGCCGACCAGTCGCGGACCAGTTCCGGAGAAACCGCATTGAGCCTTTCAGGCCGGTTTAACGTGATGTACGCTACTTGCCCTTCCTTCTTGTACAAAACAAATTCATAATCCATGACTTTCACCTCCATAAAATTGGTTATCTCACCACAGGCACAGAGAGCACGGAGAGAAATTCTTTTGTTTGTCGGGAGATACCGACAAACAAAAAGCAATCTGCCCTGACTTCTATTTTCGGCCAAAGGCCATGGAATCTTCTGGAGAATCGTCATCTCCCGATTCTCCAGAAATCATATTCCTCTCTGTGATCTCTGTGCCTCAAGCGAGTCCTTATTTCTTTATAACGAGCGGGTGGTGAATATGATTTCACTTATTCAAGCACACCGGCCCCGAGAAGCTCCACAAACTCCTCATCCGTCTTCCTGAGTATCTTCGTTAGAACGTATTCGTTATGCTCACCCAGGCAGGGACTCGGCATATAAGCCTGTGCCGGTGTTTTCGACAGTTCCAGGCTCGTTCCCAGATGGGTGAATGTGCCCATTTCGCTATGTTCGATGGGCCAGAAAAGATTCCGCTGCCTCAACTGGGGATCTGCATAGAGATCGGCTGCATTTTCTACTACACCCGCAGGGACGCCGACAGCCTGCAGACGGGTCATCACCTCCTCGGGCGCCAAGTGAAGGGTCCACTCCTTTATCAGGTCATCAACCTCCTTCTCATGCTCTTTCCTGTGCAAGAACGTGTCGAAACGTGAATCCGCAGCATATTCGACCTTGCCGATTACCTTACAAAGCTCGACCCACTGCCGATCGTTCAATACAGCGATAGTACACCAACGCTCCTTTCCTTTACAGGGATAGACATTGTGCGGAACAGCGTAAGCACTGGCATTTCCATTCCGGACCGGTTCCCTTCCGTTTACCGCATAGTCGAGAAAACCCGGATGAAAGAAATAGATCGACGTTTCAAACTGGGCAAGGTCAAGGAGTTGCCCCTTTCCCGTCCTGTCACGGTAGTCAAGGGCTGCAATCAGGGCGGCGGAAGCAAGACGGGGGCTGATACAATCCGTGTACGCCCCAACACCCACCGGCAGAGGACCTCGGTCCGGCCAGCCTATGAAATTGGGTATCCCCACCACTGCTGCCAGTATCATCCCAAAGGCAGCCAGGTTCCTATAAGGGCCGTCGGTCCCAAAACCGTTCTGCCGGACCATGATTATGTCCTGTTTTATCTTCTTTAACTCTTCGTAGCCTAACCCCCACTTATCCATGACTCCCGGAGTAAAATTTTCCATTACGACATCCGCCTGCGCGATAAGTTCCTTTGCCAGACCAAGGGCAAGGGGGTGGCCCATATTCAATGACATACTCATCATATTCGCACTGAAGTGGTTAAAATACCCGCTCCTATTGATTCCTGCCTTACCGTCTTTGAAGGGGGCTGACGTCCTGGTGACACAGGGCCGGTTGGATGTCTCCACCCGGATGACAGTCGCCCCAAAGTCGGCAAAGAATTTGAGTGTGAGAGGGCCCACCATGGCCCAGCTGAATGCGACAATCTTAAGATCTGAAAATACGTTATTGTTCATTAGATAATACCTGTTTCTTTTAGTGCAACGATCTCATGACCGGACAATCCGATCTCTTCATAAACCTCGGTGTTATGCTCGCCGATGAGGGGGGCTTTGAATCGGGTCATAACCTCATTCTCCGAAGACCGCACGAACTGTTTGGGATAGGGAATGCTTGTCCCTAACTCAGGGTGCTCGAGATGTGTCCAATATCCTCTGGCCGCCAGATTCGGATCGTTGAGCAAATCCTGCATGCTGAAAAGCGGGCAGACGGAGATATTCCTTGTAATCGCCGCCTCCAACGCCTCTTTTTTAGTCTTGGCCTGGAAGAAATCGGAAATTGGCTTTGAGATCCGGTCTATCAATTCCTGGGTGGCCGTCGCCATATCGAATTGCTCCCACTCATAGGTCATAAGGAACTCGTCACCCATCCCCTCATCGGCCATCCATCTCACCAATTGACGGCATGTCTTAGCACCCTGTATTCCTCCAATCATGAAAAAAAACAGGTACCCGTCCTTGCATGGCCACACCTGACGTTGAACAGTACTCCGGCTGGTTCCACTCCGAAACGTCCCTACCCGGCCCAGGATAATCTTATCGAGCTCCCAGTAGGGTATGGTCGTCGCGAGAAACCATGCGACGCTCTGCTGCATGGATATGTCCACATGTTGCCCTTCACCCGTTTTTCTCCTGTGATGATAGGCGATCATGCTTCCTACCGCGCCATCCGCACCTCCATGAAGACATGCCTGGGGGATGCTGATGTTGACCGGAGGGCGATCGGAATCCCCTGTCAGGAAGAGTTCACCCGCCATTCCCATCACCACGATGTCCGATGCCTGATAGCCGCTATATGGGCCGGTCTGGCCGAAGGGTGTGATAGAGGTCATGATAATGTTGCTCTTGATCCGGCTCAGCGCAGGATAGCTAAGTCCCAGCTTTTCCATATAACCCGGGCCGAAGGATTCAATGACGAAATCGGATTTCTTAACCAGCTCGGTGAAGATCCGCTTCCCGTCCGTCGTTTCGATGTCGAGTGTAATCCCTCGCTTATTGTTATTGTAGGCAAACCAGTATAGGCTCTTCTCCGGGTCGGCTATGTCATGCCAAAAAGGACCCACTCTTCGCGACGGGTCTCCCCCGGGCTTCTCAACCTTGATCACATCAACACCCAGGTCAGCCAGGATCTTACCGCAGAGAAACCCCTTTTCGTCAGTTAAGTCTAATGCGCGACAGCCCTTAAGCATTCTTTCACGTTGCATCTCGCCTGCCTCACGTCTTCCCTTTGCCTTTCAGATCCGACCAAAGGTCCGCTATGGCAGATTTCAAATCAGCCTCGGGAGGATAGACCCTGTCGAATCCCAGCTTTCTGAACTTTGTTTCATCCTCTTTAAAATCGTGCCTGCCCACACCAAGGATACCGCCGATGTAGAGAAGCACATCTCCAAGACCCGCCTCGATGCACTTCTCCTTAAATCCCCGGACATCCAACTCGGCCATCCCATAAAGGGAGCTGATCAGGATCGCATCGGCATTTGTTTCAATCGCCGCCTGAATAAACTCCTCCGGGGGTGTCAGGATCCCAAGTTCTACGACGTTAAACCCTGCCTCCCGTAATGCACGGGACAATATTTTCGTACCGATGACATGGGCATCCATGCCCACGGTGCCTGTTATCACTGTCGGACTCTTCATTTAGAAATCCTCCTGCTGAACGATCTCAGCTAAAAATTTCACAATAGGTCTTATATATCAAATATGACCTATTGTGGTCTCCCGATGAGGTGCCCCTTGCTGAAGGCCCAGAAGTCTTCAACGGTGACAGTATAATCCATCCTTCTCCCTTCAGCTTTTTCCCTCTCCGCAAGCTTCTGGCGATTGAACTCCTTCGCTTCCTCGGGGATGGGCAGATTGCCGAATTCAGCGTAACGGACCGCTCCTTTACGGTCTTTTACTCCGAGGACGAGGTCTTTCACAGTCTTGTTGGGGCTGAAAGATGAATCAATAATTCCCGCGTCAACCCCCCTTATTGACCCAACAATGATATCCCCATCTCCTATCTCCAGAAGTTTGTCCAGAATAGCCCTGATTTCCATCTCCGCTATTCTCTCCTCTTCCTCCACCCCATTGATCTCAAATTCGATCTTCTGTTCCCTGATGACATTGAAAAGCCAGTTGGCTGAAGTATAGCTGAGGGCATGGGCCTCCTCCGTAGGGACACCCGCACCTTCATCAATGGTCCTGACAAATACGGACTCTACCTTCCCGATTGCAGCCAACATGGCTGTATAGTTGAGGAAGGCAAAGGCGCCTCCCATTCCTTGAGGCATAGGGTAGAGGGGCGTCTGGGCCCCAAACGTTCCGGCAATGATTACATCTTTATACCCGAATTTATCCAGGTATTCCCTCATTAATCGTGGGGTGACCCTGATCCATGCCAGGTCCTGGGCAAGGTTTCCCATGCTGTGAACCAAGGGAACAACGCTTTTGACGCCCTGCTCCGCACACATCAGGGCGTCAGCGATCATGGTCGCTAAATTGACACTTAAAGGAAAGACACCGGTGGGTATCCATCCATGGTTGTCGGTTGTGATGATAGCGCCCCTCTCAGCATAGTACCCTATTAATCTATGCACATACTGGCACTGGCTGAGCGACTCCTCCAATGTAGCGTTCTTTTCGTAGGCACCGAAAGAGATAAAAGAGCTCGCGGCGAGCCCTGTCATACCCGACGCAAGTGCAATCTCTGAAGCCAGGGGATAGGACTTGAGGGAGAGCCTCGGGTCAAAGGCGCCTTCATCAACGCTTTCGATGACTTTTCTCGTCTTCTTCACTCCGTGATTGATCAGGGGATAGCCATTCAGCAACTTCTTGCCGGTCCTGATGCTTTCTTCAAGAGCTTCTTCAACTTTCTTGAACTGGAGCAATCGTGTATAGCTGTCCGTTGTAACCGGTATGAAGAGAACCCCCGACTCCACCAGTTTTCTACACAGGCTTATCTGATCCTCGAGAATCGGCGTCCCTGCTCTTGGGAAGACGACGGTTCTGCCTTCTCGATGAAGCCTTTCAATGATTTTCAGAAAATTCTTGGATTCGGGGAGATTTTTCTGATATTCAACAGCTTCGTCGAGGTCTACTTCCTTTCCGGTCGGCCACAGGGCAAGGACCGGTTCTCTCATTTTCAAGAAGACCTCTTCGTCTATCCGTTTATTCCTGATCTTAGGCTGCATCCATTCCTCCTTATCCACCTAAATCACTTCCTCATCTTTTAACTGTGCTATCTGTTCCCAGCTGTAGCCGCATATATCCAGCAGGACCTCTTCAGTGTGCTGGCCAAACTGGGGTGCATAACCTTCGACCTTTACGGGCGTTCCACTGAAGCTGACCGGGTTTCCTACCATCTTGATCGGGCCGAGGGTAGGATGATTGATTTCAGTGATGTATTCATTCTCCAGTGCCTGCTGATCATTTTTTAAATCAGTAGGTCTCAGGACCGGCGAATAGGCAATTCCTCCGCCTTTCTCATCCAGGATCCTCATCCACTCATCTCTCTTCTTCGTCTTAAAGACGTCTTCGATGATTCCCCCCAGTTCTCGGTAATTCTCGCGCCTCTTGGCAGCATCGGCAAACTTTTCGTTTTTCTCCAGATGTTGAATGCCAAGCGCATCACAGAACTTGGGCCAGAATCTATCGGCCTGGGGTTCGGAGAGTAACAGCCATTCTCCATCGGCACACTCATAATGGTTCGCCATGGGATTCTTCAAAGACCTCCTGGAGGGCCTGGGAATTTGACGCCCGCGGAGGAGCGCCGCATTCAGGTTATAGGCCTGTAAATGTATTCCTGAGCCAAGAAGCGATACCTCAACCTGCTGCCCGATCCCTTGTCTGTCCCGTGCCGCAAGGGCAGCCAATATCCCGTAAACTAAAAGAGTTCCCGTCATCTGATCGAATACCGGTCCTCCAATCTGTGCCGGTGGTGTATCCGGCTCCCCGCCCAGAGCGTACATAATTGCCGAACGCGCTTGGGCAACGCTGTCGAAAGCGCGCTTGTTGGTTTCAGGCCCTCTCAGTCCATATCCGGTAGCAATTCCATAGATCAGTTTCGGGTTGTATTTCTTCAGAGTCTCATAATCGATCTTCAGTTTTGCAATGGCCGCCTGAGTATAGTTCGTACAAAAGATGTCTGATTTCGTTACCAGTTCATAGAGGAGTTTCTTCCCTTTTTCTTTCTTAAGGTCCAGGGTCATGCTCTTCTTATTTCGATTCGCTGTCTCAAAAAGGATGTTTTCTCCGTTCGGCAAGGTCATCGAAGCGCCGAAAACGGCCGACGTGCCCCGGCTGGGGTCGCCTTTCTCTCTATCCTCTATCTTGATGATTTCAGCTCCCAAGTCACCGAGCATGTAACAGGCCGTGGGAGCGCTTAGATACCCTGCACACTCTATGACCCGAATACCTTGTAAAGGGCCGCTCATTAGTATCTCCTTGGCTTGCGAAATAAGTTTCGTCCCATGGTAAAAGTTAGGATGCCCGTATCGTTAGGGCGATAAACGTTATACGATGTACGATGAACAGTTCATTGTTCATTGTTTATTGCTCATCGTCTATTTTCAGAGCGGAGCCACCGAAGCAGGTCTAACTCTTCATGCCTCGGTTTGGAAATCTCTTCAACCTGAGATCCCAGCTTCAGTGCCCATCCACACTGATCCTGAACTTTTTTAACGTTTTCCGTGAGGCTTGTCGATTGTGAATCCGGGAAACATGCGACAAGATAAAGTTCCTCTTGGGGGCTCGTTTTTTTGAAAATTCCCATTGTTGATATCACAGTCGATACGGCATCCCCCCGACCTGTGACATAAGGAAGTCTTTCCACAAACCGATCCTTTGATTGATCCAGGGCGACAATCACCTCCCGGGCATTCATCGCATCGTTTGCGCCGCCGGAGCCCACTAGAAACTGCCCCTTCGAAGTCGTTGTCGAGTTAATGTTTCCGTACTTATCGATCTGCCCTGCACCAAGCAGGCTGAGACATCTGTTGCTCTTCCCCCCCACAAAGACCCCTTGTGTCATAATGGTATCGGTCAACATCTTCGAGCTTCGCACACCGGCCTCGCTCGAAAGGATCGATTCACCCGGAAGCGGCGTATAGCCAATCTGTCCGTTTCCCGTTATCAGTTCAATTCCATATCCCTTGGCCTTAAGCTGGTAATAGGCTAACCAGGCTGCGATGCCGCGGGAGCCAGCTCCCCCAAGAATCATTTTGTGCCCGTATATCCGGACACTGTTCACGATTTCTCTGGCCACGGCGATAAGCACCATCTCTTCGGAATCAAATTCATTTTTCAATTCCGGCTGTGGAGTGGGAATCGAAGAGACTTTGCTTTTCCAATCCTTCGATCTCTCTTTCAAAGTCACGATTCTGTCTGGTCCCAATTTGTTCAGGTAGCCCTGGTGGGTGACACATTCCATGACCCATTCCCTTATCCAGGCATCCAGGGTATCACTCCCTCTTGATGCATTGTGAAGGTCATTTAAGAAGTCAACGTCCTTCTCGTAGGGCTCAAAATCACTGATACCCGGATTAGGCAGAGAAAAGGGGTGCAAACCCAGGGGAGTGACGCAAACGGCATTAACGATATAGCCTGGGATTTTGACAAGGGCGGCATATTTCTTAATGTAGTCCGTGGGCACGATCTTCTCCACAGTCGCTACAACTCCCTGGCTGCTTGCGAAAGGGCCCCACAGATCCTCACCATAGGGAGCGTTCAGAATGATGTTTCCTTCAAGATCTCCGGCGCACCCATGAACAAAAGAGATATCGGGATTAAGAGCTTTTACAATGCCGGTTTTCCCTTGGGACTTGAAAGGATCTTCCATTTCCTTGAAAGATTCTACATTATCTGAAGCAATATTACTGCAAAGAACAGACCTGGTCGGCATGAACGGAAGACCGAAAGCCCCTGCCATGAGCCTCTGCTGGAGAGAATAGAGGGACCAATTCTCCAATTCAACCGTCTTGCTTTCGTAAGCCCTCTGGATGATCTTGCTGGGCCGAGCCGAGGCCGATATGTCTGCGCAAACTGAGCAGACCAGTTTCTTAACAAGGTTGCAATGGACGAGGTTGAGTGCATGTCCTGACAAGGTGCTTTGAATCAATGTAAATCCCGGGATTTTCCCACAATATTGTCTGATGATTTCACAGATCGCAGCACTCGGTCCGCCAATCCCCGCAGCAAGATGCAGCTTCATTCCAGGTCTGACGTAGCGTCGCACCGCTTCATCAAGATTTAGCAATTTGCCATTTCCCTCTTTTCTTGAGTTCAGCGTCTGTTTCATCATTTCGTCAGTTTTAATGAGTTCACAAAAAGTCGAAAAAGGCCAATGACCGTCATTCCGGCGAAAGCCGGAATCCAGGGTTCTCGGTGAAAACCTGGACCCAGTCTTTCAGATGGTTCCCGACTTTCGTCAAGACGACACCTGGACACCGGTTTTCACCGGTGAGACGGCTTTTTACGATATCTTTTGTTTGCAATCCAGTTTTCATCAATTTATAAAGGTTATTATTCCGTTATCACAATGATTCAAATCATAAACATAAAAAATAGATTAGGTTAAATTAGGAATGACTCAGGAAGGATGATCATGAGTAACATTAAGCTGTTGATTGATATAGGAAGCACCTTTACCAAGGCTGTGGCTGCCGACGTGAAGGGAAAAGTGATCCTGGCAACAGCCAAATCACCCACTACCGTCAATGAGGGCGTCACCATCGGCCTTAAAAATGCTCTTACAAAGATAGAGAAGAAAATCGGAAGTGTAGAGGGGAAGGAGGTTATCGCCTGCAGTAGCGCTGCGGGGGGCCTCCGTATGGTCTCTATCGGCCTGGTACCCGAGCTCAGCTCAGAGGCTGCAAAGCGGGCTGCCCTGGGGGCCGGGGCCAAAATCATAGGCCATTACTGTCACAAGCTCACTTCAAAGGAAATCAGGCGCATCGAAGAGAGCTCTCCCGATCTTATTCTTCTTGCAGGAGGCACGGATGGAGGGAACGAGAACTCCATCGTCCACAATGCGGGTTTGCTCTCGCAATCTCATGGTACTGCTGCAATCATCGTAGCGGGGAATAAATGCGCTTATGACAAAATCGAAGAGATTTTCAGCGCCTCATCCAGGACGGTGAGGTTTGTCGAGAATGTGATGCCCGAGATAGGGAAATTGGAGGTCCAAGCCTGTCGTGAGGCGATTAGAGAAGTGTTTATGCAGAGGATTGTTAAGGCCAAGGGGTTAGACCAAGCGAAGGAGTTGGTGAACCACGTCATCATGCCTACTCCCGTAGCCGTATTGAATGCTGCGGTCCTATTGAGTAACGGAGTGGATGGCAAAGAAGGGCTGGGAGAGCTGATCGTCGTCGATGTGGGAGGCGCCACAACAGACGTCTATTCGATTGCGAAAGGATCAGCAACCCGAGGAGCGGTATTCACGAGGGGCCTGCCGGAGCCGTTCGCGAAAAGAACCGTGGAGGGCGACCTGGGTGTAAGGCATAACATCGACACCCTGGCGGAGATTTGTGCCGGAAAGGGAATGGCTGTGGATGAGAAGATTATCTCTCTCTTTCATTCCGACACGGGAAGAATTCCGGAAAATGAGGAAGAAATGGCCGTCGATGTCCAGCTGGCCTGTGCTGCCGTGGAAACCTCATTTGAGCGGCACGTTGGGAAACTTGAAACGGTCTATGGCCCCCATGGAGAAATGCTCGTCCAGGTAGGCAAAGACTTGAGCGAAGTAACCACCGTGATCGGCACAGGCGGTCCCATCGCCTATTCTTCCTCCCCAGAAAAAATCCTGAGCGGGGTTCTCGCCGACTCTAAAAACGGGAACCTGCTTAAACCAAGGAGCGCGGACTTCTATCTTGACGAAAACTACATCCTCTATGCGACAGGCCTGCTCGCCCAATTAGACCCAAAAGCAGCTTTTGAAATCATGAAAAAAGGTCTCAAACGCATTTCATAATAAGCTACTCGATCTCCTTTAAAAGTCCTCTAAAAATGACGCGATTCATTCACCGGGTCTCCCCGGGAACCCACCCTCAGACAGACTTTTTCCAGTTTTGTTGCTTGAATTATTTCATGAATTGATTTAATTTGGGTGAAAAATAAGCATCCCGGGCAGTCGATGAGGTATGCACGCTGGAGGAATGGATGAAGAGTATCGTCATTTACTTTTCACAGACGGGAAATACGAAAAAGATCGCCGAGGCGATCCGTGCAGGGATGGGCGAGTTGTCTGGTCAATGCGATATTGCCAGACTCCAGGACTTAGCTGCTGGGGATTTGATGAAATACGATTTGATCGGATTGGGCAGCCCGGTGTGGCATAGAAGGGAACCCGCGAATGTCCTGGGCTTCATAGAATATACGATGAATTCACTGGAGGGAAAGCATGGTTTTACTTTTTGTACTCATGGCATTTTCCCGGGCCATTTTTTGGGAAGAGTCGTACCGGCCTTGACACTCGAGGGATTAACCGTCATTGGCTGGAAGAACTGGTATTGCAGCGTCTGGATGCCCGAGAAGCCTAAACCCTATTTTACGGACGGGCATCCGGACGAGATGGACCTGAACGAGGCGAAAAAATTTGGGAGAGAAATGGTGGAGCGCAGCAAGTGGGTGCTGGCAGGAGAGCGCCAACTCATTCCGAGATTACCGAAAGGACGTGAATATCACGAGCAGTATCCCGGACCGGGAAGCACAGACCGGATAACCCTTGCACCATCCGCAGGACCGGGAAATACAGAGACAAAGCAGTTGATCGATCTCAGGAGTTTTGATTTTAGAGTCAATAAAGAGAGATGCCTCTATCCCAAATGCACAGTCTGCATTGACAATTGTCCGACACACAGTATCAACTTGACCCTATCCCCGCCTCTGTTTAGGAAGAACTGCGATCGGTGTTGGTTTTGTGAGCAGATCTGTCCCCGGGGTGCGATTGAGGTGGATTGGGAGCCTATTGCTGGATTTATGGATAAATATATCATTGACGATTGGTTCAAGGTCGCGGAAGAGGCTGTAGCAAAAGGGCGGTTGAGGCAGCTTGTTCAACCCAAGGATATCGGAAGAAATACATACTGGTATTCGGTCAAGAAGCCACCGCGCTTGAAGCCTCTTAAATAAGTGGTGGAGCCCCATGCAGGGTGTCTGAGGATATTGAGGAGATCGGAAAACAAGGAGACACGAGATGACTATTTCGCAGCAAGAATTTAAACGGCGCTATGCGGCCATTCGGGAACGAATGAAGAAGGATGGAGTGGATAGCCTTCTTGTCATCGGGCTTTCCGATGACTTTACCCGCGGCAACATTCGCTATATCACGGGTTCAGGCAGGGGAGGCTGCTGTATTTTCCCCGTAGAGGCCACCCCTGTTTTTCTCACCCTTCCTAACCAGTTAGCCTCCCCTAAACTTCGCAAATCAGTGGGTGCTTTTGATTTGCTTGATTTTCGGGAGACGGCTAACCCTGTAGAACAAGTCTTACAGGAGTTGTCACGCTTTGACCAGGGCAACAAGGTGGGCATTGTTGGAATGGCCTGCATCACGGTGCCAATGTATTTGGCCGTCAAAGAAAAGTTCGGCGACCGGACGATAGATTTAACTGAATATCTGAAGCCGCTGCGAGAGATCAAGAGTCCCGAGGAAATCGAAAGAACACGAATTGCCGCTTCGGTTGCGGATAGGGTCTATACCCGGCTCAGGGAAATCATTCATCCCGATCTGAGCGAGCATGAAATTTATGGAGAGGTGAAAAAGGTCATCTACGAGATGGGCTGTGAGTATTCCTTCGACCTGTTAGATGCCGCCGGCTCCATGATGAACATGTCATTCTTCCCAACCGGGGATCAACTTGAAGCGAATGGCACGTTATTTATGGAAATTTCACCTGCTTACGAGGGTTATTATGCTCAGCTCCCCGTGACATTGCCGGTAGGGAAGTATCTCCCCCACGTGGAGCAGATGGTCAGCGCCTGGAATGGGGCCGACAAAGCGGCTCACAAGATTTTATGTCCGGGAACAAAAGTGTCAGATATCTATCACCGATTGGTGAATACAATCCGAGATTACGGGTTTCTTTCCCCCCTCCGTCCAGGTCATTCCCTCGGCCTGGACATTCTTGACTTCTGGTCTATTACGGAATCCAATACCACGATCCTTAAACCCGGCATGGTCATCGCAATCCATCCCAGTTGCATGGTCAAGATAGGCGGCGATGGCGTGGGCATGGGCTACTCCTATTTGATTACGGAGACAGGGGCAGAGAAACTGAGCAGAATCGATCTGGCCAAAGATCTCCTCGGGGAATAGCCCTCCATTGCTTAAGGTTGCAGTGATTTGGTTTCCTGCAGTGACGCCATGCGCCATGCTCTATGGGCTATGCGATTTTCTTGAGTAATGAACCTATCACCCCGCATGGACCCTTCGACAGGCTCAGGGCGAACGGAGCAGAAGCGATCATGGTGAATTTCTCGAACCACAGGCTCAGGGCATCAAAAATAAGCCCATCTTACATTGCCGTCATTCCGCCGTCAACTGAAAGGATTTGAGCGGTAATGAAGGAGGCTGCGTCCGAGCATAGCCAGATAACAGCCTCAGCCATATCTTCGGGTTCAGCCATTCGGTGCATTGGAATAATCCTGAGCAACTCCTCCTTGATACCCGGCTGCGAGCTTGTCAAGTTTTCTGCTAACAGTGTCCGCGTGGTAGGACCGGGGCAGAGGACATTGACCCTGATGCCACTGGTTGCACACTCCAGGGCCGCTGCTTTGCTGAGTCCGAACAGACCGGTTTTGCTCGCGTCATAGGCCGCAAACCCGGGCACTGCCTTGAACGCCCCGACCGAAGACGTATTGACGATAGCCCCTTTCCCCTGTTTGAGCATCTGCCTTATTTCATACTTCATGCAAAGGAAAACTCCGGTTAGATTGATCGCGATATGACGGTCCCAGAGCTCCTCCGGGCAGTCGACAATGGGAACGATGGGGACGCGCTTGCCATCGGGACCAATTCCGGCATTGTTAAAAGCATAATCGAGGGACCCGTAAATTTCGATGGTCTTTTTTACCATCGCTTCTACCTCTTTCACTTTTGACACATCACATTTGACGAACGTTGCTTCGCCCCCGGCTCCTTTGATGAGCCGGACCGTCTCCTCGGCGCCGTTTATATTTGCATCGGTGCTCACAATGACTTTTGCCCCTTCTCTTGCATACACCTGTGCGGTAACTCTCCCGATGCCCGAAGCCCCGCCTGTCACCAAAGCTACCCTTCCCTGCATTCCTCTTGTCATCTCTTACCTCCTTTACTCCCCGAATATTTTCTGTAATATGAGGATATTATCATATTCTTTCCATGATTCAAATCATATACAGAACCACCAGGAGTGGGGTACGAGGTTCTATTGCACGGATCTTTCTGCCTCTGAAAGGAGAGGGCCGAATGAGCGCCAGGATGAGATTCGAGAGGTTGTTGGAACCAGGTCGCATTGGGTCGATAAAGACGAGGAATCGGATCATCAAGACAGGGGCGGGGATGCTCATGTGGCACGAGGACGACCTCCATATGAGGGAGGAGGTAAAGGCTTACTACGAATCAATTGCCAGAGGCGGCGTCGGTCTTCTGGTGGTGGAACCTGCGACGGTTGATTATCCTTTGGGCGCCCGTTGGAGGCAGCGTTACCGCATTGACGATGACAAATACATCAAGGGCCTGAGTGAATTGACCGAGGTGATTCACAGACATGGCTGCCCCACGTTTATCCAGTTGTATCATGAGGGTCCCTGGCAGGCAAAACTCCCCTTTGTGCCGGAACCTCTTTTTTCAGGCCCGCCCATAGGCGCTTCCCCGGTAAGCGTAAAGGCGGAAAACGATTTTCATAACGAGGCGCCCAGAGAACTCACCATTACTGAGATTGAGGAACTCGTGGACAAATTTGCCAGCGCAGTCGTGCGGGTCGAGAAGGCAGGATTCGATGGTGTGGACATAAACGCAGCGAGCAGCCACCTGTTTCATAACTTCCTCTCGCCCTTCTGGAATAGACGCCAGGATGCATATGGAGGCAGCCTGGAAAACCGGGCCAGATTCGTCGTGCAAATCATAAAAGAAATCAAAAGGCGCCTGGGGCAGGGCTTTCCGGTCGCGGTCATCATCAATGGGATAGAGATCGGCCAGGCCCTCGGCATTGATAACAGCACGTGCCTTACCCCTGAGGACAGTCGGGGGATAGCTCGATTGTTACAGGAAGCGGGCGCCGATGCCATACAGGTGAGGAGCCATTGGCTGGGGTTCCACATCGGTTCCTATCTCCCGGAGGCCCTCTTCTATCCAGAGCCGATTGTCCCCATAGAATCCTTCCCGAAGGAATATGACACCACTCGTAAGGGAGCGGGTGTAAACATACGCCTTGCAGCAGGGATAAAGAAGGGACTATCCATTCCGGTTACCGTCGTTGGCAGGCTTGACGCAGAGCTCGGAGAACAGATCCTGCGAGAAGGAAAGGCGGACTTCATCGGCATGACGAGGCGTCTGATCGCAGACCCGGAGCTTCCCAACAAGATCGCCGCGGGAAGAATAGAGGATATCGCGCCATGCACCGCCGGCAATAATTGCCTTGGAAGCGGACGGTGTCGAATCAATGCTTTTCTCGGGACAACCTGGAACACCATTGAGAAAGCCGGGAGGAAAAAGAAGGTGCTGGTCGTCGGCGGGGGACCGGCAGGGATGGAGGCGGCCAGAGTCGCGGCTCTGCGAGGCCACAACGTGACGCTCTTCGAGAAATCGCACAAACTGGGCGGACTGTTGCCCGTAGCTGCGATGCTCAAGGGGAACCATCCGGAGGATCTACCTTCCATAGTCCGCTATTTCGAGGGGCAGCTCTCCAAGTTGGGCGTTAAAATTGAACTGGGGAAAGAAGCCGGCCTCAACGAGATTAAAAAGCTCCAACCTGATGCGGTCATTGTTGCCACAGGTGGTACGCCGACGATTCTGCGGATCACTGGTATAAACAGCTCTCATGTGATTAGCGGGGCTGAACTGCATGGAAAGGCCCGGTTCTTCTTGAGGTTTTTCAAACCTGAGACCTTGAGGGTGCTCTCTAAGCTTTTCCTGCCCATAGGCAAGCGGGTCGTAGTAATCGGTGGCACCCTGCATGGGTGTGAGCTTGCCGAGTTTCTCACCAAGCGCGGCAGGAAGGTCACCATTGTGGAATCAGGAGACATGCTCGGGGCAGGAATGGTTGGCGTGCTCCTGGGACATCTCATGGTTTGGTTCCAGAAAAAGGGCGTTATTGCAATAACAGGCGCAAAGGAGGTGGAGGTTACGAAGAACGGGGTGATCGTCACCACTAAAGACGGCGCCAAATCGACTATCGAGGCCGATACGGTTTTGCCTGCCATACCCTTGTCGGCGAATATGGATCTGTTTAAAAGCCTCGAGGGGAAGGTCCCCGAGGTGTATGCTGTCGGTGACTGCAAGGAGCCGCTTCTGATAGTCGATGCCATCGGCGCTGGTTTCCGGGTTGCCCGCGGAATATAGGGCCGGAGGCAGGGCTGGGCAAATCGGGCTTAGGTGATGAAGTAGTTCCGGGCCAAAAGAAAGGTGGTGAGATCTATGGAGACAAGAATGAAGTTGACCTATGAGGATATTGTAAAGTGGATGGAGAATTACTTTAAAGCCTATAACGCCTATGCACAGAATCCCGAGACAGTTGATCGAATGTGTGATTACTTCACGCCGGACGTGAGGTTTGTACCCTATATTTCGGCCTTCGGAGGGCCTGAAAAGGCAGTAACCAGCCGTGATGATTTCTTTCGCATGTTCACCGGCCATCCGTATGTTTACGAGAAATTCGAGGTCGAGGATATTGTTGTCGATGAGAGACGGATGGTTGCTGTTGCCCTGCTCAAGGTGGCGCTCTTTGACTCAAAAACGGATGAAGTACTGTTAAGGAAGCATTATCTACCGCGATATCAGTTGGTGTTGGATGATAATAATACGCTCAAAATCAGCAGCATTCTGTTCTTCTGGGAGGCCATGCCGCCCGAGGTTGATGAAGCCTATGGCATTGAGAAGATGGAATAGGAAGAACTAACCGATCAGCTCGAATTACGGGTGCGAGTGCCCTGGAGTACATCAAAAGAAGGATTGATTAGTTGTTCCAAATATGAAAACAGAACAGGAGGCGAACCATGTGTGCACGGAACAATGAGGCCGATGTTGTATTGATTGGTTCGGGCGTATCAGGACTGGCAGCAGCCTTGACAGCAGCGGAAGGGGGCGCGAAGGTCATCGTTTTCGAAAAGGAGCGCTCTCTGGGGGGAACCTCCAACTTTTTCGACGGCATATTCGCGGTTGAAAGCGGGATGCAGAGGAAACAGTACATCACCTACAGCCGGGATGACGCTTTCAAGACGATTATGGAATATAGCCACTGGCGAGCCAACGCCCGCCTCGTAAGGGCCTTCGTCGATGAATCGGGGCCGACCATCTCATGGCTCCAGAAGAACGGGGTCGAGTTTACCGAGGCCGGCATCTGTATGCCTGATGCCCCAAGAACTTATCATGTCGTCAAAGGCCAGGGAGCAGCAGTAGTGAAAGCCCTTGCGACAAGCGCAAAGGAAAAGGGGGTAGAACTAAGAACCGGAACACCGGTGAAGAAGGTCATTAGGGAGGGCAACTCCGTTTCCGGCGTGATTGCCGAGGAAAACGGGGAGGAAGTTATGGCCACTGCCAAGGCGGTCGTCATCGCCAGCGGCGGGTACGCCAACAATAAGCAATGGATCAAGAAATACACGGGGTTTGACCTGGATGTAAATCTCATTCCAATTGGAAACGTTGATAAGATGGGAGACGGCATCCGTATGGCCTGGGAGGTCGGCGCAGCCGAAGACGGGATGGGGGTCGTGGAGATATTCCGGGTGGGTCCCATCGGACCGGAGTTTGCCATGAAGAATCACATCGAGCTCATCGCAGCTCAGCCCAACGTCTGGGTGAGCCCCCAGGGGGAGAGGTTCTGCGACGAAAGCATTACCTTCTATGACACGTCTGTAGGCAATGCGAACGCCCGATACAAGGAGGGCTTCACGTGGACCCTCTTTGACGAATCGATTAAAAAACAAGTCATCGAGGAGGGCACGGACAGGAGCATGGGGATGGACAACCCTCCAGG
>Ga0214473_10002234_pt1 | contig 24009 bp, 15 predicted proteins | sample RVTome_7_FD_203509 | JGI IMG/M metagenome (GOLD analysis project Ga0214473, IMG submission 203509) | Soil microbial communities from uranium-contaminated site in the Upper Colorado River Basin, Wyoming, United States - RVT98D197 | ecosystem: Environmental > Terrestrial > Soil > Contaminated >... | reverse complement strand
CGTGCCCCAATGGCGACGCCGACTGCGAGGCCCCGAATGCCTGCACGGAGGGGGTCTGCGATCAGGCGCGGAGTCTGTGCGACTTCGACGTGGCCGTGGGCACGTGCCTGATCGAGGGGGCTTGCAAGAACGATGGGGAGACCAATTCCGCAGACACTTGCGAGGAATGCAACCCGGCGATTGCCGCCCGGGGCTGGTCCCCGAAGCCCAACGGCTCGCCATGCTCGGACGACGGCTTCTTCTGTACCGGTGTCGAGGTGTGCCAGGCGAGCAACTGCGAGTCGCCGGGCGACCCGTGTCTGGCGCAGTCGCTGCACTGCGACGAGACCAACAACCGCTGCGTGGAATGCCTCTTCAACGAACACTGCCACGACGCCAACGAATGCACGGAGGACACCTGCAACGACGGAAGCTGCCAGAACGTCAACCTGCCCGCGGGCACGCTCTGCGGAGACGACACGGCGACCGACTGCAACTTCGCCGACACCTGCAACGGACAAGGTGCTTGCCTGAGCAACATCCAGCCGAACGGCACGCCGTGCACGGACGATGGCAACTCCTGCACGTCGGACACCTGTTTCGCGACAACCTGCCTTCATACCCCGCAGGCGAATGGTACACCGTGCACGGACGACGGGACGTTCTGCAACGGGGTGGAGCGGTGTCTCATCGGGCAATGCCAGTCGGCCGGCGATCCCTGCAGCGGCCAAAGCTGTGACGAGGAGGCCAACGCCTGCGTCTGCGACGACAACAATGACTGCAACGATAGCCTGTCCTGCACCACAGACTCCTGCAACCTGGAGACGGGGCTGTGCCAAAACGTGATCACCGCCGGGTTCTGTCTCATCAGCGGGGTGTGCCGGGCGGACGGGGCGGTCAATCCGGCCAACGCCTGTGAGGCCTGCGCCGCCGCCCTGCTCAATTCCAACTGGTCGGCGAGGCCGGACGGTACAAGCTGCGCCAGCGACGGCCAGCCCTGCACGCTGGACGTGTGCAGCGCGGGGGTGTGCAGCCACCCCAACGCTCCGGACGATACGGCCTGCGACAACGGGCTGTTCTGCGACGGCGTGGACGACTGTCATGGCGGCAATTGTCTGGCGATCGGTGTGGATCCCTGTCCCGACCGTGGCTGCGACGAGAACCGCAACCAGTGCGTCTGCGAGAACAACGCCGACTGCGAGGACGGGATCGCCTGCACGATCAACACCTGCGTGACCGCGACCGGGGTGTGCGACCCGCCAGTGATCGAGCCCGGCTCCTGCCTGATCGACGGGGCGTGCAATGCCAACGGGGCCGGAAATCCGGCGGACGAATGCGAGCAGTGCAGCGCGACAACGGACGCGGACGGCTGGTCGCCCAGGCCCAACGGCACGCTCTGCACCGACGACGGCAACGTGTGCACCAACGACACGTGCATCGCCGGGGCGTGCGTGCACACCAACAACACCGCGGCGTGCGCCCAGGACGGGCTGTTCTGCAACGGGGTGGAGTCGTGCCGGGACGGTCTGTGCCAGTCCCCGCTGGTGGGGCCGTGCGCCGCCCTGGGACTCTCGTGCAGCGAGGGCGTGAACTCGGGCGACAACCAAGGTTCGTGTGTGTGCGCGTCGGACAATGAATGCGATGACGACGTGTTCTGCAACGGCGATGAACAGTGCGTGAGCCAGACCTGTCAGTCCCCGGGCGACCCCTGCGCCACCCTGGGGTTGGTCTGCAATGAGGCGACGGACAAGTGCGGCTGCGAGGACGATGAAGACTGCGACGACGATCTGTTCTGTAATGGCACGGAGGAATGTACCGACAGCGAGTGTGTCTCCAGCGGCAATCCCTGCGCCGTCGACGAGGGCTTCCTCTGCAACGAGGCCCAGAACCGCTGCGACTGCGATGAGGATGTCGCGGGCGTGTGCGACGACGGGCTGTTCTGCACCGGGCGGGAGTCGTGCGACGACGGATTGTGCGAAGCCACCGGCGATCCCTGCGCCGACCTCGGGTTGGAGTGCGACGAACGCGGCAACCGCTGCCTGCTCTGTCTCGTCGGCGCCGACTGCGATGACCGGGACGAGTGCACCGCCGACCGATGCCCCAGCGGCGAGTGCACCAACACCCCCATCATCGGATGCGGCGACATGGACGTGGACGGCGTCGCGGACGAGCTCGACAACTGCCCCGCGATGGCAAACCCGGACCAGTCCGATCGTGACGGGGACGGGAACGGTGACGTTTGCGACCGATGCCCGGGCGATGCGGACGACGACGAGGACGCCGACGGAGCCTGCGGAGATGTGGACAACTGCTTGGGGGTGTTCAACCCATCGCAACTCGACGCCGACGGCGACGGGCGCGGCGACGCCTGCGATGAGTGTCCCCTCGATCCGCAGGACGATGCCGATGCTGACGGGGAGTGCGGCGACCTCGACCGATGTCCGGAGATTGCGGATCCCGACCAAGTCGACTCCGACGAGGACGGCCTCGGCGATGCCTGCGACGAGTGCCCCGACGACGCCGAGAACGACGCGGACGGCGACGGCGTCTGCGGCGACGAGGACAACTGCGCAAACATGGCCAACGCCGATCAGGCGGACACGGATGTTGACGGGATCGGCGACACCTGCGATTTGTGCCCGGACACTGAGACTGGGGTGGAGATCGATGAGAGCGGCTGCCCGATCGACGATGACGACGATCCGGGCCAGGAAGTGCCGGACGGCGGCGGGACGGCCGTGCGGCGCGACGGGGCCTGCGGCCTGTTCAATCTGTTCAACTTCGCGTTGATCGGCTTTGGGCTCGGGCTAGGCCGATTCGTCCGCCGGCGCTGCGCGATCGGGCCAGTTCGCTGACGCCGTGGCCAAGCACCGCATTGGGCTAGCGTCGCGATCCGCGGACCGACGGAGCCCTCACCACTTCCCACGGGGTAGGCATCGTGGCCGACCCCAGCCCGGAACCTGGTCTATTGTCAGCACCCAAGACGGATGAAAATAACAAAGCGGTCCTGTCGCCGGAGGTCCGGCGACGGCAACCGCTTTGTCGTTTCCGTTAGACCGATTTCTCGGTCTTTCGCTCGGACGCCTACGTGGTCGTCGTGGTTGTGGTGAAGAGCGTCGGCCAAAAGAAGAACACTGCCGCAGCCGCCAAACCGAGGATCCAAATCAGAGCCATTACCGTCTCTCCTTGCCTTACAGCGACATCACGGGCCGCCCCGCGCCGGAGCGACCGCCAGTTCGTCCGCAGTATACGGCAACGTATCGGCTAGTCCAGCAGTTGGCGCCCATCGAATCCTGTGCTGAATAACTTGGCCGCTGATCGACGCGTGTTGCTCGACTCAACGATTACGCCAAGATCGCGGCAATGCGGGATTGTGGTCGGAATATATTACCCACGCTACCATTTCTATGGGTATATGGATAGTATTTTTGGATCGTTTACGCTAGTTATCTAGTTGCGGAGGTTGTTTGAAGTGCAAATGTAGTTATCTCGGCCACGAAGTGGCTTCCGGCTGAGCGGAGCTGCACGGTGCAAAAGGCGGCCAACGTTCGTTCTACTCTCGATCGTCGACCACCGCCTCCGACGGTTCGTCGGCCGAGTCCTTGGCACGCAATCGTCCGCCGGGGCGAGGGGGGCGCTCCATCAGGAACGTGACCCGATCACGATCTTCCTTGCCGATGACCTTGTCCAGGAGTCTTTTGGCCGTCCGCAGGTCGGTGCGACGCGTGGTGTGGATGAGCATAACCAGGGCTTCGGGCACTGCTTCGAGGATGCGAGGCAGATCCGTCACGTGCACATGCCGACCGGCCTGAGCCCGGGTCCGGTGTTCCGGATCGAAGAAGGTGCATTCGACGACCAGTGCTTCGCTGTTTCTGACGAAGTCATGATCGAGGAATCGACCGATGGCGGTATCGCCGGTGTAGGTAAGGACGGGCACCTCGACGCGGTTCTGAATCTCGACGCCTTCTCGCTTAAGGGCCACAAGCTGAGGGCCGGTCTTGCCGAGCAGCTCCGGTTTGAGCTTGTGCCGGACGGTGATGAGGGTGAAGCCCAGCGCTGCCGGGCCGTGATTGACGGCAAACGGGCGCACCAGCAGGTCGCGACGGATGGACACGTCTTCCAGGGGCTCGACACCGTAGATTTCTCCGGGCGACGGATGGCCTTCGATGTCACTCCAGATGTCCATCAACCTCTGGATGGGCAGAGCGAGTTGGCGGTGGACGATGATCCGCCCCGGAGAGTTGCCGACGAAGGCGCGCTGGGAAAGGTAGTAGGCGACGCCGGCGGCGTGGTCCATGTGCCCATGGGTCAGGCAAACGTTGTCGATGGAAATGATGTCGCGCGGGGCGCGCCCCACGTCGAAACAGACGTTGTATTCGGGGGCAGCGACCACGGTCTCTTCCCCGGCGAGGGAGAACCCCACGAGGTGCGTGGAGCCAAGCTGTTTGTGGACCAGTCTGCCCATGGCGGGTTAATTACGGCAAAAGACCCTCCCGCGTCCAGCACGGAGGCAGTGATTCTCGGACACGGGCGTCAGCGGTGGAACGGCGCCGGCCCGCTTCTGAGCTCGTCGCCAAGCGTCAGGGGCTCGAGTCGGATCGGGCTTGCTGGCCAAGGGGGGATCGATCATTTGACACTCAACATCTGGTGGCGGTACCTTCAGGCAGCGCCCAGATGTCGAGAGGGCGGCGGGGCGCTAGTCCGGCCGCTCGCCGGCGGGGCAGCCCAGGGCGCTCGGATCGGCCCCGATGCTCTGCCCATCGTGCAGGGAAAACTCGAACAAGGTGATTGACTCGCGCCTGACCGAGGGCGGGGCCGCGATCCGCCGCCGTCGGGTCTGCTTGGCGTGCCATCGTCGGTTTACGACAAAGGAACGGGTCGAGCAGGAGTTGCGGCTCACGGTGGTCAAAGCCAGCGGCCTCCGCGTTCCGTACAACCGGGAGAACGTCCTTCGGGGGGCGGAACGAGCGTGCTACAAGCTGGACATCCCCGACGAACAGCTACAGCAGCTCGTCGACCGGGTCGAGGAGGATTTGTTCAGCAACCACGAACGCGAGGTGTCGACGGAAGATATCGGGGGTTACGTGAGCCGGCATCTTCGCCAGTTGCACCAGGTGGCCTACGTACGCTTCATGAGCGTCTACCGGAAGTTCCGCACGGTCGATGAGTTCGTCGACGAGATCAGCGAGTTTCGCGCCCGCATCGCCGAGGACAGCCCCGCCCAGCAGTCGCTGTTTCAGGTGTAGGTGTGCCGGCGGATGATAGGCGCGGAAGGACGTGAGGGCGACAACGTCGTGTCTGATCCAACGCCCGTGCTGACCCACCTCCGGGCCGCGCTGACGGAGGCGGGGGTGACCTTTCACGAGTCGCACCACCGGCCGGTGTACACCAGCGCCGAGTCGGCCGAAGTGCGTGGCGTCTCCCTGCACAGCGGGGCCAAGGCACTGGTCGTTAAGGCCGGCGAGGAGTTCGTGATGGTCGTTCTGCCTGCGGACCTGGCCCTGGACGGCGCTGCCCTTCGCAAGCTGCTGAAGTGCAAGCGGTTGCGCTTTGCGACAAAGGAGGAGGTCGAGCAGCGAACCGGCCTCGAGCCGGGATCCATTCCGCCGTTCGGAAGCCTCTTCGCTTTGCCGACGATCTGCGACGTGGGACTGTCCGATAGCGAGCACATCAACTTCAACGCGGGCAGCCATGCGGACTCGTTCCAGATGAGCTATGCGGCGTACGTCGCCTACGAGTCTCCCCGGCTGGGCACGGTCTCCAAACGAGTCGCGCGTTAAGGGGGGTCGTGTTCCAGGCGAAATGGGCCCCGCTGAGTTCAGGTGGCCGCCTCGAATTCGTGTTTTTACGCCCTCGATCTGGTATGCTGCGGCTTCGTCTTGGTCGCCCGGCGAACTTCTGCGCCCGCGGCGGCGGCTTTGCCACGCGACGGCCGGAGGTCGCGACGGTTCGGTGGACAGGCGGAAATCCGGCCCCAAAGGAGGTGTGAGGAGTGGCGTCGTCCAGCGATCGAGGCTTGTGCGCTCAAACCCCGCTTGCTCGATCGAGCTTGCGGCGAATTGCCCCGTGGTCGGCCGCACTGATCGCGCTCGGGGCGTTCGGCTCGACGGTTGTGCCGGCTGACCCGCCAGACTTGAGCCTCCGCCGTTCGGCACGAACGGGGCGGGTGTACTTCGTGACCGCGACGGGCGGAGGGGCCATTCCGGTGGATGCGGCGGGCGGAGCGAGGGTCCGCCCCGACGACTTTCTCCGGCAGTACGGTCACCACTTTGGCATCGACGATGCAGGCAAGCAAATCCGCTTGACTTCGTCGGTGACCGACGGGGTGGGTCGAGTCTGCACGACGTTTTCCCAGCACGTGAAAAGCGTTCCGGTGTTCTCCGGCGTCATCAAGGTCCATCAGGATGCCGCCGGCGAGGTCGTTGCGGCGAACGGGCATTTCCAGCCCGTGCCGGGCTCGACGGGTACGGTGCCTTTGCTTGACTTGGTAACCGCGGTGGCTCTGGCCGCAAAGAGCTACGAAAGCTGGGAACCGACGCCTGAGCACGGTGAACTGGTCATCGTGGACCCCGGCTGGTACGGCGACCCACCCGCCGGCGCGCACTTGGCCTACTACCTGATCCTTCACGACATGGATGCCGGGCTGCGGCAGGGCTTCTTCGTCGACGCCCATAGTGGCAAGGTCCTCGACCGGTGGGACCTGATACACACGGCGCGGGTGCGCGACGTGTACGATGGGCTGGGGGGCAGCGGCCTGCCCGGTGTGCTTGCCAGAGCGGAAGGCGATCCGCCAGTAGTGCCGCCGAGCCCGGAGGACGTGAACCGGGCGTACGACTACGCGGGCGACGTGTACGACTTCTTCGACCGCGGATTCGGCCGGGACAGCATCGACGGAGCGGGCATGACCATGGTGCTGACGGTGAACTCCACCCGGCCGCCATGCCCGAACGCTTTCTGGAACGGGGTCCAGATGGTTTTCTGCGACGGGACGGTGACGGATGACGTCACCGCGCACGAGATCATGCACGGGGTGACCCAGCACACCGCCGACCTGATCTACCAGAACCAACCCGGCCAGTTGAACGAGGCGTACTCCGATATTTTCGGGGAGATGACGGACCTGCTGAACGGGGACGCGGCCTTCGCGGGCCCCCCGGGCGGGGTGCCGTCCTGGCCGGCGCATCCCACCGGGCCGGGCCTGGACACTCCGAACAACCTGCGCAGCACCTGCACGTTAAGCCCCTCACACACCGACGGCGTGCGTTGGCTCATGGGCGAGGATGCGACCGCCTTCGGCGGGGCGATCCGCGACATGTGGGACCCCACGTGCATGGGCGACCCGGACCGGGCCAGCAGCCCGTTGCAGACCTGTCCATCGAGCGACAGTGGTGGCGTTCATAGCGGCAGCGGAATAGCCAACCACGCGTTCGCCATCCTCTCTGATGGCAAGACCTTCAACGGGCACGCGGTGAGCGGCATCGGTACGATCAAGGCGGCGGCGGTGTGGTATCGCGCCTTGACCACGTACCTGAGCCCGGCCTCGGACTTCGAGGATGCCTACGCGGCCCTGAACCAGGCTGCCCTCGACCTGGTCGGCGCGACGATCACCGATCCGCGCGACGGCTCGGCGTTCGCGGTGTTCACCGCAGCGGACGCCGCCGAGGTGGACGAGTCGCTCCTGGCGGTGGAGATGGACACGCCGGGCGCGTGCGGTCAGACGGTTAGCGTACTCATCCCGGATACGCCCGTCCGATGCGCGAATCGGACGCTGATCTACGCCGACGATTTTGAGAATGGGACCAACGGCTGGACGGTGTCGCACGCCGGTCCCGCCGGTCCGCCGACGCCGTACGACTGGGAGCAAACGACCGATCTTCCGCTGGGCCGGAGCGGCACGGCCTGGTTCGGCGCGGATCCCGGCATCGGAAACTGCTCGACGGTGGACGAATCCGCGGTGCACTCGCTGTTCAGTCCTGCGATCGTGCTTCCGGCGGAGACCGAGGTCCCGGTTCTGGACTTCACCCACCTGCTGGCGACGGAAGGGGGCTGGGACGGCGGGAACGTGAAGATCCGAGTCAACGGCGGACCATGGCAGGCTGTCCCCGGCACGGCGTTCCGGTTCAACCCGTACAATGCAGTGCTCAACGCCAGCGCCGGCAGCGGCAACACGAACCCGCTGCAAGGCCAGGAAGGGTGGACGGGTCCCGGCGGGGGCTGGGGGACGTCGGTGGTGGACCTGAGCGGCCTGGCCACGACCGGCGACACGGTCCAACTCCGCTTCGATTTCGGCAAGGATGGCTGCACCGGTGTGGACGGCTGGTACCTGCACGAGCTGGAGCTGTATAGCTGCCCGGACTGCAACGGCAACGGGGCGTTGGACCAGGCGGAGCTCTACGTCGCGGTGTACTCAGGACCGTTGGGCGATATCGGGCAGGGTTCGCCGCGGGAGTTCAGCTTCGCGGCACCGCTCGCCGTCAGTGACGTCGTGTTGTCATTCGTCGCGTCCGCAGACCTGCAGAGCATCGCGGAGTTCATTGACGTGGACGTCAACGGTACGCCGGTGGGCCGCGTCTTCGAGTCCGGGGCCCTCGATTGTCCCACGGCGTTTGCGGCCTCGCCGCCCGACCGGGCCGAGCTGGTCGTGCCGGCGGCGACGTTCAACGCGGCGCTGGTCGGCGGCCAGGCCGAGATCAACCTGGTGGCCACGTCCGAGGTGACCGCGACGCTCTGTGATGGACGGTCATTCGTGGCGGTTTTCGTGGAATACGCGACGGACGCTGCGGACTGCAATGTAAACCTGGTGCCGGACGACTGCGAGCCGGACTGCCAGCCCAACGGCGTGGCCGACGAGTGCGACATCGCCGGCGGCACGTCCCCGGACAGTGACGGCAATGCCATACCGGACGAGTGTGAGGCGGTGATTCCGCCGCCGGGGGCGCCGCTGGCTGCACCGTACCCTCACGAGCGGAAGAAGAACCGGTACGTCAGCTTCGATCCGAACAAGGGCTCGAACGACGGGCGAAACATCGCGTTTCAGGTGGTGCTGGACGGGCTGATGCTCGGCTCGTGCAACGGCAATGGGGCGGCCTGCCGGCTCGACCGCGGCGAGGAAGACTGCATGCTGTGCAGCGGCACGAGTCAACCCTGTCTGGGGGTGAGCGACTGCCAGCCGGCGGGGCAATCGTGCGACCCGTCCGGCGAATCCTGCGTCAACGACCTGTCCAACTCGGTGGGATTGACGATGTGGGTGGGGGCCGAATCGCCGGCGGCGAATGGCAGCCATTTGGTGGTTACGGAGCCGAACCGGCAGGTGAGTGCTGACTGGCCGGCCATCGTACACGTGGGTGACTGCGAGATCGTCCCGCTGGCGTCGTATCACGTCGTCGCGGTCGACGTCGACGCCGACCTGACCTCGGAGCCCTTGGCGGTGCAGACCATCGAGCGGCCCGACGGCAACGCCGCATGGTGGGCCGACGGTGTGGGGGCGCTGGAAGCCCACTGCGAGGGTGACCTGCGGGAACCCGCCTGCGATCCTCTGGTCGGAGATTGTCCGCCCGGGCAGGCGTGCGACCTTGTCTGGGGAGAGCCGGATGGGGCGGCTAATTTCGATGACATCCTGGCCGCGGTCACGCGGTTTGCGGCGCTGCCCGAATCGACCCTGCCGGAGATTACCTGGGTGGATATGCACGGCAACGACTCCGGCGCGCCCGGAAGCGAGGCGTTCGACCCACCCAATGGCGTGGCGAACTTTGCGGATGTGCAGTTCATGGTGCTGGCCTTCCAAGGCCGGCCGTATCCGTTCTTCGACCCGGCGGACTGTCCGGATACCTCGGCGTGGCCATAAGGCCCGGCTTATGCGGTCCGACGAACTTGGGGACCAGCGTCCGGTCGGTTTCGGCCAGATGCGCCGGAGGCGAATGTCGGGTTGCGTTTTCGGCCCCAGGCGGGCCAGGTAGCGCCATGCAAGGGAGCAGTGCCCAGGATGCGACCCAGTCCTTGTTCGAATCCGCGGACTGGTACGATCGCAGCATCAACTGGCGGGCGCGGCTGACGCGCGAGGTCCCCCTGCTGGTGGACCTGTTCGGGCCTCCCGGTCAGGGTGGGCTGCTTGACGCGGGTTGCGGCACCGGCCGGCAGGCCGTGGCCCTCGCCGAGCGCGGTTACCGCGTCGTCGGCGCGGATGCGGATGAGGCGATGATCGAATTCGCCCGGGCCCAATCCGCGGCCGGCAGCGGCAACCTCCGATTCGTGGTGTCTTCGTACGAGACCATGCCCGAGCGGGCCGGCGCCGGCTTCGACGGGGTCTATTGCGTTGGGAACGCGCTGGCCGCGGCGGGCTCTCGGGATGCCGCGGCGACCGCCGTGGCGGCGCTGTCATGCTGCCTGCGACCGGGCGGGCGGCTGTTCGTCCAGATTCTCAACTTCCCCCCGATGCGACGGGAGCAGCCCTGCGTCCGCGGCCCGCGACTGGCCAACGTGGCGGGACGCGAGTACATCTCCTTCCGGCACTTCGTCTTTTACGACGACCATGCCGAGGTGACCAACGTCACGCTCTGGCACGAAGGCGGCTGGAGGCTACGGTCGCACGGTGGTCGACTCCATCCGATCGAGCCCGGCGAGCTTCGGGCGTGGTGCGCGGAGGCCGGGCTGCGCGTCGACCATTTATGGGGCGGATACGCTCGCGAGCCCTGGGACGCCGACGAATCGGTCGACGTGCTACTTGCCGCCACCCGGCTCTGAGGGCTCCTGGGGCGGCAGGGGAATGCGCTTCGGCGTGCTCCCGTCCCGAGCGCGGGCGATGACGACGTGGTATGGATCGGCCGTCGCCTTGGGCGCATCGCTGCGGAAATGGACACCGAGGGACTGGGTCCGCTCCAGAGCGGACATGGCCACGAGCCGCGCCACGGTCAACTGATTCTGCGTTTCCCAACCGAGAATCTCGTCGAAGGTCTTGTCCAGGGTGTAGTGGCCCCAGAAGCGGAGGATGTCGCAGGTTTCCACGAGGCGGTCACCGCTGCGGACGATGCCCACGTTTCTCCACATGACGCTCCGCAGGGAGTTGCGGATGTCGGGCAGGTCCAAGGCGGTTCTAGGAGAGTGCTCCGTGCAGTTGCTGGCACGGCGCACGGTGGTGGCCTCATTCGATCCGTTCGCCCGGGTGCCGGCCAGCTCGCCGACGTTGGCGCCGAAGACCAGCCCTTCCAGCAGGGAATTGCTGGCCAGGCGGTTGGCCCCGTGCACCCCGGTGCTGGCCGCCTCTCCGCAGCAGAACAGGCCGGCGACGCCGGTCTCCCCGGGCAGATTGACCACCACTCCGCCGATGAGGTAGTGGGCGCTCGGTCGCACCGGGATACGGTCTCTGGTCACGTCGATTTCGAAGTCGGCGCACAGCCTGGCGATGTGGGGGAACCGAATGGCGAAGCCCTCGAGGTGGCGGACGTCGAGGAAGACACAATTCCCATGGGTCTCGCGCAGGTGGGTGTGAATGGCGCGGCTGACGATGTCGCGCGGGGCGAGTTCGCCGTCGGGGTGGTAGTCGTGCATGAAGCGGCGGCCGGCGGTATCGACCAGATGGCCGCCCTCGCCGCGGACCGCCTCGGAGATGAGGGCCCGGCTCGCCCCGGCGACATAGAGAGTGGTGGGATGAAACTGCATCAGCTCCATGTCGCGGGCGGCGGCCCCGGCGCGGTAGGCCGCGGCGATGCCGTCCCCGGTGGCGACCGCGGGATTGGTGGTTTCGCGCCAGAGCTGGCCGCAGCCGCCGGAAGCGAGAATGGTCTGCTTGGCCCAGATGAGCTGATGCCCGTGGCGTCGATGATAAGCGACAGCCCCGTGGCACACTCCATCCAAGGTGATGAAGTCGATGAGGAAGCAGTGCTCGAAGACGCGGATGTTGGCGGTCTGACCGACTCGGTGTTTCAGTGTTCGGGCGACCTCGCGACCGGTCTGGTCACCCTGGGCATGGACGATCCGGCTGGTGGAATGGCCGCCCTCGCGGGTCAGGGCGAGTACGTTGCCGTCCCGGTCGAGCCCGAGTCCCCACTCGACCAGTTCCTGGATGCGCCGCGGGCCCTGGGAAACCAGCAGCTCGACGGCGGGGCGATCGTTGAGGCCACATCCCACGCGGAGCGTGTCGCGGAGATGCCGCAGGGGGGAGTCGTCGGCAGCGAAGGCTGCGGCGATGCCGCCCTGGGCGTAGAAAGTGCAGGAATCCTCAAACTCGCCTTTGCTCAGCAAGGTGACCTGGCAGTGCTCGGCGGCCGCCAGCGCCGCTCTGGCGCCGCCGATGCCGGTTCCGATAACCAAGACGTCGGTGAAGATGTTGCCGGCCCGCTTGGAATCGAAGTTCGTGAGGTAGCGACGGTTATCGAAGAGGCTGGCCGAGATCATGACTGGGATGGTAGCGCGACCGGGTTGCGTTCGCAAACCCTCCGCACGGCCCGCCGCCGGCCTCGCCTGGGAGTGGGCGGCTAGGCCTGCTAAGGCCGATGCAACGGCCCTCCGATGATGTAGCGGGACGTCCGTGATCGCTCACGATGGACATGGTACGCGCTGATACCCGCCGGCGACGTCGCATGGCCGCCGCGGCCGGGCTGGTCGGCCTGGCCCTCGGTGGGTCCGCGCCCGCCGAGCAAAACGACGCGACGCTGGACACTTCGCACCGCGTCGTGCATCGATTTGATTTCGACGAACGCGCGGAAGGCAACCTCGAGGACCTGCCCAAGTACTGGATGCCGTTCCGGCCGCCGGGCTTCCCCCACTTTACCATGGGGCAGTTTGATTCCGACGTGGGCCGCACGGCCCCGCCGTCTTTTTACGTGAGCGGCAGGGGGCGGAGTGCCGCCTACGACTACCGCGGTCCGGACACTCGTGTCCGGGCCAACTGCACCTACCGCATCGAGGGGTTCATACGACCGGATCGACTACACCGGGCCCGCGCGGCCCTGTCAGCGCACTTTCTAGACGTCCACGGCGATCCGCTCATCGAGACGATGGTGCGCTCGCGCTACATCGGCGGGCCGGAGGAGACGCAGGGCTGGGTGCGGGTGGAACTCTACCTTCCCGCGGCGCCGATTGACGCCCACAGCATCGGGCTGATCGCCTGGGTGCTTCAGGCGGGGGACTGGGATCTGGAGGTGCCCTTCGCGAGACCGATCCAGCAAAGCGACGTGCACGCCGGGGCGTGGTTCGACGACTTGGTCATCCACGCGCTGCCGCGGGTCGAGATCACTACCGGATGGCCGGGCGGTGTGTTGCCGCCCGGCGAGTCGCACCACCTTGGGGTCGTGCTTGCGGACCGCGACGACACGGCCTTGTCCGGGTGGCTGACCATTCGGGCGGCGGATGGCGAACGGGTCGAGACCCACGCGATTCCCGTGACCGTCGGGACCACGGCCGACCCGATCAAGGTGTCCCTTGATCATCTTCGTCCCGGTCTGTACACGGCCGAGCTACGCGTGCTCGATCGGAGCAGCGTCATCGCAGCGCGCACCCTCAGTTTCGTGCGGCTCGCGCGGCTGAGCAGCGAGCGCGGGGCGGGGGGGCGCGCCTTCGGCGTGGTGCTGGACCCCGGCTGCCGCGCCGACGGCGTGAGCGAACTCGCCTTTCTGCTGCATCAGGGCACGCGGTCGGCGAAGTGGCCGGTCTGGACCGGGCGGGCGGAGCCCGAGGCAACCGCAACGGAGACTCGGTCGCGGGCGGCCGAGCAGCAAGAGCTGTTGAAGGCGGGGTTCGCCCTGACCGGCGTATTTCTCGGACCACCGAGCGCCCTCGTTCGTGAAGCGGGGCCCTACCCGCGTCCGCTTCTGGAGCTGCTGGCGGGCGAGTCGGCGGGTTGGCAGGGACACCTGGCCACGGCGGCGGCGCCGCAGGCGAGCATGATCCGCTGGTGGCAATTGGGGCCCGACGATCCCGAGTGGTGGAGCGATCGGGCTCCCCTGGACCAAGGGCTTTCACGTCTGCGCGAGGCCCTGAGACAGTTCATCACCGTGCCCCGCCTGGCCGTCGCAATACCGTCCTACGGCGAGCCGGAGGAATCGAAGCTCCCCGTGGAAGGAGTGTCGCTGGTGGTCGGGCCGGCGACGCTTCCGGAGCAAGCCACGGGCGTGCTCGAGCGGGCCCGCCAGGAACGGTACGAGCGAGTGTCGGTGTACGTCCCACCGCTTCCGGCGGATCACTTTCACCGTTTGCCCCGCCTGGCGGAATGGGTCCGACGGGTCATCACCGCCCGGCACGGAGGCGCTGATACCGTATTCGTGCCGCAGACCTGGCAAGTGCGGGAAGCGAATTCGGGCCTAATCGCGGAGCCAATCGAAGAGTACGTGCTGCTGCGGACCATCGCCGACCTCCTCGGTGATGCAGAGCCCGGCGGATCCGTACGGGTGGCCGAGGGGGTGACGTGCCTGGCGTTTCATCGCGGGGACGAAAGCGTCCTCGCCTTATGGGACCTCGACGCTCCAATGGGGGGGCGCAGGTGGCCGTTGCAACTGGGTCGCGCCGACAAGCAGTTCGACCTGTGGGGACAGGCCCAACCGCTGAGGCGGAGTTCGGACGGGCGACAGGTCGTCGAGCTTTCCTCGCTGCCGGTCTTCGTGCCGGGGGTGGAGCGGTGGCTCATCGACTTCCGCAACTCGGTGACGATTGAGCCGAAGCACGTGGAATCAGGCGACGATCGTTCCCGCCATGAGATTCGCCTGGCGAACCAGGGCACGAACGTGTTGTCCGGCGAGCTGGTTCTGGCGGCGCCGGCGGATGCGGAGCTGTCTGAGCGCCGCATAAGCTTTTATCTGCTGCCGCAGCGGGAGGAGCGCCTGCCGATCACGGTGCAGTTTTCGCACAACGCGCCGGCGGGGACCAAGGAGCTGGTAGCGGGGATCACCGTCGCCGGGACGGGCTATTATCTGGCGGTGCCGCTCGAGCTGGAACTCGGGCTGACGGACGTCGAGGTTTGGGGCACGGCGCTGGTCGAGCGCGGGGAGCTGCGCATTCGTCAGGTGGTGACCAACCGTTCCGCGGAAGTGCTGCACTTTCGCGGGGCGGCGACAGTGCCCGGCCGGCAGCGGCAGTACCGCCCCTTCTCCAATCTGGGTCCCGGCGAGACGCAGGCCGCAGAATACTGGTTTCCTTCGGGCGCCGTGTTCGCTGGGCAGTCGGTCCGTGTCGGCCTCCGTGAGATGGCGGACGGGCCACGCATTCACACGCTTGAGCTGGTGGTGCCGTAGCGGAGTGTCGCCCCAGTCGCGGCTACATGCGTGCCAGCGGGCTGTCAACACGCTCGGCCGTCGCCACCCACGAAGCGCCGAGTCGACTCGCAGCCGGGCGGTTGTCAGCGGTACGTTCCGCGGCGTCTGGCCGCGGTGCCGGGAGTCTGAGTCGTTCGTCGCCTGCTTCGCGCTATGTTGCGCCACCAGCCTGTTGAACAAATGTCGAATCGCTGTGCGCCGGCGCGGTTTCGACCCCGTTACGGTCGCCACGGGGGCGGTCGCTACATTGTTCAACAGGCTGCCACCCGGGCGACCTCCAAACCACCAACGCGGCCATTCACGGTTGTATCGCGGCGGAAGGCTTGTGGATGGCGCAGGCCCACCGTGCCTCCCTGTTCAGCCAAGCCGCGTCGTGGTACCGTACGCGATCGCCGAGTCCAGTTGGCGCCGGCGAGACGACTTCTCGGATCGCCGTTTGGATGAAGCAAAAACGACATGGGAGACCCAGTATGAGAATCGGTTCGTGGTACAAGCTCGCTACGTTGATCATCAGCGTGGCGTTGACGACGCCGGGCTGCGTAAACCTGGGCAGCCTCATCCCCGGAGTGGGCGGAGGAATCGGTCCCTTCACGGTACCACTGGAGGGCACGGTGGCGGATTTCCCCGTCCAGGCGGGCGTGCCGTTCGAAAAAACCATTCTGCTGAACCTGTCGGTGCCAGCGGCGATCTCGGGCGGGACGTTTACCTTCCCGACAGACGCGATTTCCTTCAGCCCGGCCGGACCGGCGAAAGGTCTGGTCAACGCACAGACAGGCCCGTTCAGCATTCAGATCACCGGTTTCGCGTTCGCGCAGGATGACGAGACCGCGACGTGCGGGGACGGCGATGTGTACGGGCCGTACACGGTGGGAATCGACGCGGAGGGTCAGGCAGTGTCCATCGAGCCGCTCACGTTCGCGCTCCAGCCGGATACGATCGCGCTGGTCAATGCGGACAACCTGGCGATCTGTGTGCGCGTGGAAAGCCCGGTCAGCGGAACCGTGCGGATCGGCGCGATGGAGTTCGGTGTGTCCGCCGGGACCACGGATGTCCAGTAGGCCGCAGGACACAATCGGGGTCGGCCGCGGTACGGGATGGGTGGTGACCAGTTCCGCGAGGTGCGAGCGTACTTGTTGTCGTGGCGCCTGCACCGGCAAGCCCGCGGGTCCGAGCAGGGACCGGTCCCCTCGCCCGGCGGTTGCGAAGTCGCCCCAGGTGTTTCTGTCTGTGATGGGCGTGACATGAAAAGGTCGGACGTGGCACGGGCACTCGGAGTACTGCTTCCCGGTCTGCTTGCGGTTCATGCCGCCGGTCAGTTGCCGCCGGTGCCCAGCGACAGTGCCGACGACGCGGAAAAGCCGAAACTGGTCGTGACGACGCGCTTCCAGGACCTTGGCACCATGACCGAAGGGGATACGCGGGCGGTGAGCTGGGTGCTGGAAAACCACGGGACGGCCGACTTGGTCATCGAGAGCACCAAGCCGAGCTGCGGATGCACCGTGGTGCAGCTTGCGGACGACCAGCGGAAGATTCCTCCGGGCGGCTCGCTGGAGCTGAAGTCCTCGTTCGACAGCCGCCTCCGCCGCGGGCCGCAGTCCAACTACGTGATGGTGCACACCAACGATCCCTTGGAGCCGCAGCTTCGACTGGAGTTCAAGGTCGTGGTTGAGCCGCTGGTGGAGGTTGTGCCGGGGGGCTTGGTCAACCTGCAGGGAATCCAACGCGGGGAGCGGGCCACGCGGCCGGTGGAGATTATCCGGGCGGAGAGCCGCAAATCGCTCGAGCTGATCGGCATCGACGTGTACGAAGGTCACCCGGTCGAGTATGAGGTCGAGCCGTTTGAGGAGGGTAACCGGACGGGCTATCGCATCTGGGTGACGATTCCCGCGGACGCGCCGCTGGGGACGCTATCCACCAAGCTCCGGGTCAAGCTACGCATCGATGAGTTCGAAAGGGAACGGATCATCCCCCTGCGCGGCGAGATCGCCGGTGACCTCACCTGGCAACCTCAGATCATCGACGTAACCCGCTTCGATTCCCAGCGCGGCATGAGGCTCAAGCCCGTGACGATCCGGTCCACCGACAAGCGACCGTTCCAGATCCTGGGCGTGTCCGCCGGACCGCTCCTGTCCGCCGCCTGCGAGCCGGTGGAGTCAGTGCGTCGGGCCACGCAGTATTACTGTCACGTGACCATCGGCGAAGAGGCGCCGACCGGGCCGTTCGGGGCGACGTTGGCCGTACGCACCGACCTGCTCGACCAGCCAGTGGTACACGTTCCCGTGTTTGCCATCGTCCCCCCGATCGTGGCGGTGGAGCCGCCAGTCATCCTGTTCCGCCAGGACGGCACGCCGGTGGGCACCCAGCGGCTGGTCAAGCTGCAAGCATCCGCGCAGACGAGTCTTGAAATCCTCGAGGTGAAGTCCGGATTGAGCGCCGTAACTGCGAGCGTCAATCAGGAGCGCAGCAGGCCGTATCGTCACCTGCGCTACCTCGACGTGACGCTGAGCGACCAACTCCCCAAGGGGACGCACGAAACGGTATTGACGGTGAAGACGACCGTGGAACGCGCTGAGGAGCTGGATATCCCCGTGACCATTCAGGTGCCTTGAGGGGCTGGTGAATACGATGTGGCACGGCCGCGCGATCCGCGATGGGAGGGAGATTCAGTGAAGGACGGAGTTGCTTCCGGGAATCGGAACGATGTCAATGCGCCCGGTGCGACCGAGACGAGGGGTGGCATCGACTGGACCGATGCGACCGTTCCGGTTGGCGACGCCCCACGGCTGCCGCGTTGGCCTCTATATCTGCTCGCGGTTTGCTGGACCGGTTGGGTGCTCTTCCTATTGGGGCTGGTCGTCGCGGGTCGCACGGCAGGCGCGTGAGCGCGGCCGGCCACGTTGAGGCGTGATCGGCGAGGGCATCATGGAGGAGTCCAAGCTCGAAGCCGCCCAATCGTCGCTTTACCGCAGGAACATCGACGCCCTGTCGCGGTCGCAACCCGAGGTCGCATCCGCGGTGGCGGCCGCGCCCATACCCGACCACGTCGAGCCGGCCACGGGTCGGGACGGCTTGGCGACGTTTCGACTCGTCGTCGACGGCGAGCGCCTGTGGTTCGGTCGCTCCTCCGCACCCAGCATTAGCGCGGTCGAGGTATTCTCTCGCTTCTTTAGCACGACGGGCGTGGCCCTTCCCGGGGTGCTGACGGGGCGCGAGGCGATCGTGGTGGCGGAGCGGGTACCCGCCCACTGCGCCGTGTATGTTCTCGAACAACATCCGCTCTTCATCAAGCTCGCGTTCCACCTCTGTGATTACGCGGACTACCTGAACCGGTCGCGGATCGTCTTCGTTCTGGCCGACCGGTTGGCGGAGACTCTGTGTGCTGCGTTCGAGCGCCGGCCCGGCCTGGGACTGCCCGCGCGACTCTTGACCGTTCCGCAGATCACCAATGCTCAGTTGGTCGACCTGCAACGTCGGCTGGAGGCCGCGGGCGAACGGGCTGCCGAGGTCCAGCGGCGCGTGGTGGCCGGGTGGAGCGCAAAAATCCGGGAGCGTCGGCCGCGGCGGTTGCCCGCGGCACCGCGGATCGCGATCGTCAGCGACGACGCCCGCGCGATCACCATTGAGCAAGCCGGCCGCTTGGGTAATGCCCTTGGCCGTCTGGGCTGGCCGTACGCGATCTGCGTGCCTGACGCCCCGGGTCGCTGTCATGCAGCGGCACGGCTGGAATGCATCGCCCAGTTGCCCGCCGACCTGGTGCTGTTGGTTAACTGCCAGCCGGGACCGCTGGCGAAGTTTCTCCCGCATGGGCTGCCCACGGCTAGTTGGTACGTGGCCTCGCCGAGTTCCGGTGCGGGCGGAGGGAAGGCGATTGCGCCCGGCCACTTGAACTTCGTGGCATCGGAGACGCTGGCCGGGGCGCTCGCCGGAGCCGGGGTGGACGCGGGTACGATCCGGACCTGCGCCGTCGGCGCCGATTCCACGGTGTTTCGTCGGGAACCCACCGATCCCGGCGAAGGGGCCGCTCGGCCAGGACGAGTCGGGCTGCTCGCCGAACTGCCTGACCCTCGCCCGCAATCGTACGGCGTCACCGTGACCAGCCATCTTGCGCTCTGGCGGGCGATGTGCGAGGCAGTGCTTGACGGAGTAGACGATGGCGGAGCGCAGTCCGAGGGGGATTGGCTGGAGCAGGCGGAGACGGCCAGTGGTGTGACCCTTCGCGAACCCTTGTTGCGAGAGCGGTTTGTGGCGTGGCTGCGGAATGTGATCGTCCCGGCGGGTCGCGCCTTGGTGGCGGCGCGCTCGTTGGCGGACGCTGGCCTGTCGGTTGAAATCCGGGGCCGCAACTGGGAGGGGTGGGGCGGAGGCGGCGTTGCGCCGGGGGCGATCCCGCAGGGCGAGGAGTTGCGCCTTCTGTTCCACCAGGTCGATGCGGTCGTGCTTCCTGAGCCGTCGGCGCTCGGTGTGCAAACGGCTCTCGACGCCCTGGCCTGCGGCACCGGCGCCGTGCTGCGGCACCCCGACCACCCGTTCGAGAAGGAGTTTCCCGCGCTCGCGGCGGTGGAACGGTACCTGGGCTTGTATCGAACCCGCGCGGAACTGATCGACCGCGTGGGCGAGCTCATGGCCGGGGGTCCGGTGGGCGGAGGGTTCCTCGATCGGGCCCGGTCGCTCGTGCTGGAAGGGCACACGGCGGTGCAGCGCCTTCGCGAGATCGTCGTGGAGGTTCGCGCGTTGCAGGCGATGCGGCCGCCCGGCGTCGCTCCGGTGGCACCTTAGCCGATCCGGACGGATGGAACGGAAAACCCGCCTTGCACGGATACGTTGATGGAGGAGGTTTGGTCGTGTGGTCGATCTTCAGCGGAACCATCGTGAATACGGTCAGCGTCGCGGCGGGCAGCCTGCTGGGTCTGCGCGTCGGGGCCAACCTCCCGGAGCGATACCGCACGATCGTCCTCAGCGCCCTGGGGCTGGTGACGATTACGCTGGGGGTCGATGCGGGCGTCCTAAAGTTCGCGGCAACCGTGGAGACTTTCTCCGGCCGTATGGCTGGGGGGCAGACCTACGGGGCGCATCTAGCCATGGTGGTGATCGCCTCACTGATCCTCGGGGCATTGGCAGGGACGGCCCTGCGACTGCACGAGCGGATCGAGTCCGCCGGGGTGTGGATTCACGGGCGGTTCTCCGGCGGGGACGGACACACCTTCGCGGAGGGTTTCCTCACGGCAAGTGTCATATTTTGTGTGGGGCCGCTCACCCTACTGGGTTGTCTGCGCAATGGCGCCCATGGCGACCCGAGCTATTTGTATATCAAGTCGGTTCTGGACGGTTTCTGCTCGATGGCCCTGGCTTCCTCGTTGGGCTGGGGCGTGTTCGCCAGCGTCGTCACCGTGCTCGGCTTCCAAGGGGGGCTGGCCCTGCTGGCGTACCTGGTGGCCGAGCCGCTGGATCAACTCTCCCTGTCGCTGATGACCGTCGTGGGCGGGGTCGTGTTGCTGGCCACGGCGCTGATGATCCTGGAGATCAAGCGGATTCCGGTGGCCAATCTTCTTCCGGGCATCTTCCTGCCGCCGTTGCTGGTTTCGGTGGTGGAGTGGTTCCTCCCGGGTACGTTGTTGCCCCCGGCGTCGGGAGGGTCCTAGAATGACCGAGGAGCCATGGCGAACCAGAACCCCCGCGACAGCACCGTTTCGTCTTTCCAGGCCGGTTACGACACGCTGCGCTACGTTTCCCCGGAGACGTCGTGTCCCTACCTGCCGGACCGGCTCTCCCGAAGCGAAGCGTATTGGGTCGAGAGCCTCGACGGGGAGATGTACGCGCGGATGCTGGCCCGGGGCTTTCGGCGGAGCGGGCGGATCCTCTATCGGCCGCGGTGCCGGGGGTGTTCCGAGTGCCGACAGCTTCGAGTGCCGGTGGAGGGGATGATCCTGTCGCGTTCCTTGCAGCGCGTCTGGCGGCGAAACGCCGACGTTCGCGTCGAGGTGGGCGAGCCGGTCCCCACCGACGAGAAGTACGCGGTGTATAGCCGTTATCTGGACGAGCAGCACGATCACACCATGAGCCGCACGTACGATTCCTTCCGGGAGTTTCTCTACGACTCGCCGATGGACACCCTGGAGATTCGCTATTTGGTCGGCAGGCGGCTGATGGGCATCGGGCTGGCGGATCGGGTCAGCGACGGCCTCAGCAGCGTGTACATGTACTTCGATCCCGAGTTTGCCCGCCGCAGCCCGGGGACGTTCTCGATTCTCTGGGAAGTGCGGATGTGCCGGAAGGAAGGGCTGCCGTACTATTACTTGGGCTTTTTCGTCGCCGGGAGCCGGACCATGTCGTACAAATCCCGCTTCCGTCCCAATCAGATCCTCGTGGGTGTCGATCGATGGGTGACTTTGGGGGTGTAGCGAGAGGGCGTGCCCGGTTCAACCCCCCGTATCCCGGATCTGTCCGAACGCCAGTTTGAGCGCATTCTGCTGGTCAAGCCCAGTTCGCTGGGCGACGTGGTTCATGCCTTGCCGGTGCTGCACGGGCTGCGCGCCCGGTATCCGCAGGCGCGGATTGATTGGCTCGTCGGCTCGGCCTTTGCCCCGCTTCTGGAGGCGTGCGCGGAGGTTGACCGACTCGTCCTGTTCGATCGGCGGCGATACCGTCGGCTGGCGAGGGACGTCAGTGCGGTCCGCGATTTTGTTCGTTTTCTGCGGGAGTTGAGGGCGGCGCGATACGACCTGGTGGTTGATCTGCAGGGGTTGTTTCGATCCGGGTTTCTCAGCCGGGCGACGCGTGCGGGCGTTCGCCTCGGTCTGGGCAGCGCCCGCGAGGGGGCCCGCATCTTTTACACCCATACGGTTCCGGTCGATGATAGGGATGCCCACGCGGTGGATCGCAACTACTGCGTGGCCCAGGCGCTGGGGTTCGGGCACGTCCCGGTGACGTTCGGTCTGACGCTTCCACCCGCGGTTCGGGCTGAGGCCTCGGACCTCCTGCGCGGCGAAGGCGTGGGCCCGACAGAGCCTTGGGTGGCCGTCGTGCCGGGGGCGCGTTGGGAGACCAAGATGTGGCTGCCGGAGCGGTTCGCGGCCGTCATCGGCCGGCTTCAGACCGACGGCCGGCGCTGCGTGTTGTTGGGCGGGCCGGAGGATGCCGATCTTTGTGCAGAGATCGCCGCGACCGCGGTCAGCGCTCCGGTGAACCTGGCCGGGCGAACGCAATTGGGTCACCTGGCGGCGTTGGTCGGAACCGCGGACGTAGTCCTCTGCCACGACTCCGGGGCGATGCACCTGGCCGTGGCCCAGGATCGGCCCGTTGTGTGCCTGATCGGACCGACGAATCCTCGGCGGACGGGACCGTACCATCGACCGCACGAGGTTCTGCAGATAGACTTGGACTGCTCGCCCTGCTACCTGCGCAGGCGATCCCAATGTGCGTGGGAGCACCGGTGCATGACGGAACTCGGCGTGGACGCGGTGGTGGCCGCGGTGCATCGGGCCCTCGAACGACGATCCCTCCAGCCGGCGTGACGTGCCGCAGGGCGTCACGCGGCGGTCGAGCCCTCGTCCCGAGCCTTTGGAGCTCTTAATCCGGCGGGGCCGCCCGGGCCGGGCGACGCCAGGTGCCGCCACGTGGCGCGTCCGATGGCCGGCCTTTTGCTACCGAACAAGGAGTAGGTGAACGCTTTGCGACGCATGTGGTTCAGAATCCGAAGGCTGATCCTGCACAACGTACTGCACGCGGATGACACCCCGCACGCCATCGCCCTCGGAGTGGCGCTCGCGATGGTGGTGGCGTTTCTGCCGCTGATCGGGCTTCAGACGGTGATCGCGATCGGGCTGGCGGCGCTGTGCCGGGCCAACAAGGCGGTCTGTGTGCCCATCGTTTGGATCACCAACCCATTCACCGCGGTGCCGATTTACGGGGCGTGCTACGCCCTGGGGCGATGGATCATGCCGCTGGAGGTGGTGTCGTCGGAGACGGACGCGCTGGCAAAGCTCGGGGAGAGCCCGCAGCACGTCGATCTGTTCGACCTGGCGATGTGGAAAGGGCTGTTCGATCGCCTCTGCGGGATGGGCATGGAGCTTTGGCTGGGCAGCCTGATCGTGGGGGTGATTCTGGCGACGGCCTCGTACTTCGTGTCGCGCTGGGCCGTAGTGCGTTATCGCGAGCGTCGCCGGCAGCGGGTACTGAGGCGGAATCTCTTTCGGGCTGGGCGGCGGGCGGCGGCGGTGGCGCACCACGAGGAATTGGTCTAGGCGCGCTGCCGCCGACCCTCAGGTGCGGATGCGATCGATGAGCACGACGGCGAGGGTGGCGAAGATGAAGATGGGGATCCACGCGGGCAGGGCGGAGGCGGACTCCGGGCGCAGGTTCTGGCCCACGAAGCTGACCACGTAGCAGATCCCGCAGGCCAACAGGCACTTGCCGCTGTCGGTGGTAACGTTGCCGGGGGTGCGATCGAGGAAGAACGGCAGCCCCAGCAGTAGCAGCACCATGTTGACGATGGGCGCCGCGATCCGAGCGTGGCGGGTCCGGGCGATGGCCTTGCGTTCGGCCACTCCGCTCTCCTCCAGCTCCTTGAGGCGGATCAGGCTCAGGAAGCTGACCCATCCCTCCGCCTGCCGCAACTGGATGTCCTCCGGTCCGAGGTGGCTTTCGTAGTAGGCCGGATACTCGTGGCGGATACTCTCGCGCGGACCCAGGGAGGCGTCGTCGTGGAAGGTGCGGATGGTGGCCCGGCCTCGCTCCAGCCGCCACCGGCCCCGGGCCCGGAGGGCGTCGGGCGGCTCTCAGATGGCCCGGT
>Ga0214473_10002233_pt1 | contig 24020 bp, 16 predicted proteins | sample RVTome_7_FD_203509 | JGI IMG/M metagenome (GOLD analysis project Ga0214473, IMG submission 203509) | Soil microbial communities from uranium-contaminated site in the Upper Colorado River Basin, Wyoming, United States - RVT98D197 | ecosystem: Environmental > Terrestrial > Soil > Contaminated >... | reverse complement strand
GCGGCAAACCCCAGCCGGCAGGTCAAAAACCGCCCAACGCCTGGGGTCTGTACGACATGCACGGCAACGTATGGGAATGGTGCAACGACTTCTACCAGGTGGATTACTATCAGCAAAGCGTCAAAGAAGACCCCACAGGACCGAAGGCCGGCGATACCAAGGTCGTGCGGGGCGGGGCGTGGAAGTTCAGCGCCGAAACCTGCCGCTCCGGCTATCGTTACAATGAGAACCCGGGCTACGCCGACGTCTGCTTCGGATACGATATCTATGGCTTTCGCTGTGTGAAAAGTGCTCCCGACAAACAATAGCGGCAACGGAAAGATCGTTATATGGTCAAGAGAAACCTGCATACGAACTTTTCAATGATTCTCGGCATCTGTCTTGTGACAGCCATGGTGTGTCCGTGCGTATGGGCCGACCTGTACAACGTGAAGGTCGTTACCGACGCATCGCCCGACTATTACGACATGGACAGCATGGTCTATAGCATTACAAGCCGATGGGAAAAAGACAGCGAGAAGTGCTGGGCGATGTTCTACTGGAATCACATTGCCCGGCGGCAAACCAACCCGATGATCGTTCACGGCGTCGAGTGCACGGACCCGATCCGGCAGTTCAACGACTACGGATTTACGATGTGCAGCACCGTCGCCGGAATCAACTGCTCGATCTGGAACGCGATGGGCTACCCGGCCAAATTCTGGGACATCTCGTTGCACACCGTCCCGGAGGTGCACTACGAAGGCCGATGGCACATGTACGACAACAGCATGTCGGCTCTCTACACCCTTTGCGACGGCGTCACGATTGCCGGCGTTGAGGATATCGGTGCCAGCGGGGCATGTTCACTGTCGGGCGGAGCCGCCGAGCCGGGCCACATCGCCAAATACCACTGCCTGAATGCCAACGGCATCAAAAGCTTCCTCACTGGGGCCGACTGCCCACGTGATCTGGCGCAGGAATACCGTTGCTTCAACCCAAACGGCTTGAAGTATCGCTATTATTACTTCAACTGGGACAGCGGGCACCGGTACATACTGAATCTGAGGAACAATGAAACCTATGCCCGCTACTATCACAGCCTCGGAGATGCGCGCTCCTTCTACATCCCGAATAAAGGCAAAGACCCCGAAGCAGCAAATCGGCGTTACAGAATACGCGGAAACGGGGTATGGCAATTTCGTCCAGCGCTGACCGCCGATGGTCTGGCATCGGCCTGCGATCTGCACCGCTGCCGGGCCGCTCAAAACGGCGGCGTTGTGCCAACCGAAGCCGGCAAAGTGGGATATGCTGTGTTCAAGATACAGGGGGCCAACGTAATCACGTCGATGAACATCGAGGCAAAGTTCTCGCGAAAAACATCGGCGGACCTGAACCGAATCGAGATTAGTACGACCAACGGCCTGACGTGGAATAGTGTCTGGACCAACGACGGTACGGGCGAACGTGGCACCAACCTCGAGCTCATCGATGAAGTCAACGGAGCGTATGAGGTTCTCGTCCGTATCAGCCTGATGGGCGCCAAAGAGCCGTCGGACAGCCGTCTCGATAGGATAGTCTTCAAGACAACCACCATGCTCAACAGCAAGACACAGCCGAAACTGTTGCTGGGCGCGAATACGGTTTACGTCGGGCTTGGCGAACAGACGGACTCGGTTGTGCTCTGGCCCGACCTTCAGGGCGAGAACTACAAGCCCTATGTCGTGGACGAGAGGAACATCGCCTCGGAGCCCAAACATCCGGGTTATCAGGGCGTCCTGCACGCAGCGAAACCCAAGGAGGACGCCTACATCGTTTTCAAAATCGATACGCCGGGCGACATGACGTCGGTGACGTACGGCGGACGTTTCTACAATCGCGCGCCGCGCTCGCGCATCGACTTGCTGCACTCCTTCGACCAGGGGCAGACCTGGCAAACGAGCTATTCTTTGACGAAAACCGATCCGCCCTGGGACGTCATCCGCTACGAAACGGTTAGCGACGTTCCGGCGGGCTGTCGAACGGTCCTTTTCAAGTACCTGCTCAGCAGCTCCGCCGCCGGGAAAGATGCGTGCAATCTTTATAGTGTTCGAATGGAGGCGAAATACCGGCCGGCGGATACACGTTTTCAACCTTTAGAGGTGACGTACAACTGGAGCGAGGTCCAGCCGGACTATTCCCTCGTGGAGCGGAGCCATACCCAGCTTATTACAAGCGTGCCTTTCAGCTATCAGGTTCACGTCGGGGGCACCGACCATCCGGTGGTAAACGCACTGAGCATCAACCTCAAAGGTGCGGCCGACAATGTGAAATACGGCTATTCCGACGGCAAGGAGGCAACCGGCTCAAGGTTCGTGCCGAGATGGGTAACGTATGGCCGGAACCTGGCCCAGGGCGCAAAATACTCCGTTTCGGTCCCGTCAAAAAGCTCATGGGGCGCCGGAGACCCGAACGGCACAAAGCTGACCGACGGGATCAGCGGACCTCCCTACGCAGGCGGAATCGGCCCTCGGTATGGGCTGTGCTGGGACAAAGCAGATGATCCGGTGATTGACCTGGACCTGGGAGCCGAACAACTGTGCGGCGCATTCAGAATCCATCTCAGCGCCGGCTGGCCCTGGTGGGACGCCCTCAAAGGCAAGGTCAAGGACACCGTCGAAGTGCAAACGTCCCGGGACGGCGGCGACTTCGTGAGCCAGGGATTCTTCAACCTGAACCTGCGACGCAAGGACATCCCAATCAACCACATGATGCCCGATGATGAGACCGCCACGGGTTTCACGTACGAGATGATACCGCAAGAGCCGGTGCAGACGCGGTTTGTGCGATTCAAAATCGGGACTCAGCGCACCCTGACCGTCAGCGAAATTCAGGTCCTTGACTCGATACGATACGAACCCTTTGACCTGCGAATCGCTTTGCCTGATGAGAAAAAGAAAGGATGAGCCATGCATGATCTTCGAATCACCCGTCGTGAGTTTGTGGCGGCCGCCACGTCTTCCTTCGCATTCACGTTTGTTCCCTCTCGTGTCTGGGGCGCCAACGAGCGATTCTACCTGGCGGGGATCGGCGTCGGTGGCAAAGGCGCCGGCGAAGTGCGCGACCTGACCAAGGCCGGAGGCACGTTCGCGGCCCTGTGCGACGTGGATGAGACCCGAGCAGGTGCGATATTCAAAGACTTCTCGGACGCCAAACGCTACAAGGACTTTCGCGTTATGCTCGAAAAGGAAAAAGGGATTGACGCCGTCACGGTGAGCACGCCCGACCATACGCACGCGATTGCATCGCTGATGGCCATGTCTTTGAGTAAGCACGTATATTGTCAAAAACCGCTGACGCACTCGCTGCACGAGGCGCGATTGATGGTGCAGGCGGCCCGGCACTACAAGGTGCAAACACAGATGGGCAACCAGGCCCACGCAGGCGAACCGATCCGTCGCGCGGTCGAGTTAGTGCGGGCGGGCATCATCGGCCCGGTGCGGGAGGTGCACGCCTGGACGAACCGTCCGATCTGGCCGCAGGGGCAAAAAGCCATCGACGAGCGTCAGCGCCGTGCAAGTGAGCCCATACCCGCAGGCCTGGACTGGGACCTTTGGCTCGGCCCGGCGCCGCAACGTCAGTACAACAAGTGCTACGTCCCGTTCAGTTGGCGCGGCTGGTGGGACTTCGGCACCGGTGCGCTGGGCGATATGGCCTGCCACATCATGGACATGGCCTACTGGGCGCTCGATCTGGGCGCGCCGCTGTCGGTAGAGGCCGAGTCGGGCGGCCAGACTAAGGAAACCGGGCCCGACTGGTCCACCATCACGTATCGCTTTGCTGCGAGAAAGTCCGTGGGCGGCGGGCAGCTTGGCAGCGCCGTAGGCCCGAAAGCCACGGTGGAGGCACCTGCTGTGAAGTACGTCTGGTACGACGGCAACAAAGACGGCAAACAGAACTTGCCCTATGACTTGTTCGCTCAGGCAACGCAAGGAGTCGAGGTCAAGCAGGTAGCCGAGCCGGCCGTCAACAAGAGAGGCAAAGTGCGGCAAAAACAGAATGCGCAACCCGCAGTCAAAGATCCGAAGCAATGGGACGTGATTCTCGTCGGCGATGAGGGAATGCTGCTATTCAGACGAAGCGCAACCGACTGGATCGTCACGCCCAGCGGCCGCAGCGAAAAATTCGCCGATGTTCCGAAAACAATTCGCCGCGTGCCCAACGAAGACGCCGAGTGGCTCGAAGCTTGCAAGGGAGGCCCCAAGCCGCTGTCCAGTTTCGATTACTCCGGCCAGCTCACCGAAATGGTTCTGCTGGGCAATCTCGCTGTACGTCTCGGCAAGAAAATCGAATGGGACTCCGATGCGCTGAAAGCGAAGAACGCCCCTGAAGCCGATGCGCTTATCCGGCGCCCCTATCGGGAAGGCTGGAACCTGCCGGCGATAAGTGCGTTCGTAGTGACGCCGTAAGGCGTTATTTCCGACTTGTCGGACGAGTCCGAAATGCCCTTACGGGCACACTACAAACTGTGTTTCAGACGTTCTCCGGATCGGGATGGACCCAGGGCTGGCGGTATGGCCGACGCAACAATCGGTTCGCCTCCTCGTCGCCTACAACCTGGGCCTTTTCAGGGTCCCAGACAAGCGTGCGGCCAAGCTGGCACGCAATGTTCGCCAGGATACACGACGCTGCGGTGATGTAGCCCTGCTCAATATCGGAGACGGGCCGCCCGCGCGTCTCGACCATCTCTAAGAAGTTCTTCCAGTGCCACCGCATCGCCGAGGCCACGTGGCGTTCGAGGTCCTTCTCCGTCTGGTCCTCCGGGTACTTGTCATATTCGTAAAGGGCCTTGCCGCCGATCTTCTCGCCCTTGCCGCCGGGGATGAATTCATACTTGTGAACGTCGGCCTTGAGCGTTCCGTTCTCGCCATAGATGAAGGCCGCCCAGGGATAATCGGGATCAGGTGCACTTCCCCAGGTGCGGTGCGTCCAGACCACCGGGATATCGCCGAAATCGAACGTGGCCGTCTGCGTATCGGTGATGTTGGCCTTGCTGTCCTTGTCCAGCAGGATGCCGCCCGATGAGCTGATGCGCTTGGGCCAACCCAAATCGAGCAGCCAGCGAACCATGTCGAGCATGTGCACGCACATGTCGCCCACGATGCCGTTGCCGTACTCCATGAAGGCCCGCCAGCGTCTTGGATGCACCAATGAATTATACGGCCGCATCGGGGCCGGCCCCGTCCATAAATCGTAATTGAGATTCTCGGGCGGATCCATATCAGGTGCGTTGCCCCGGGCGCGCATGTGGTAGTAGCAGCAAATCTCCACATAGGCGACTTTTCCGAGCCTGCCTTCTTTGATGATCTTCTGCCGAGCTTCAACCAAATGTGGCGTGCTGCGCCGCTGCATGTTCACCTGCACGACCCGGTTGTACTTTCGCGCCGCCGCAAGCATCGCGCGGCCCTCGACAACATCCACGCTGATGGGCTTCTCGACATAGACGTCGGCCCCGGCCTTGACGGCGGCGATCATCGCCAGCGCATGCCAGTGGTCGGGCGTGGCGACGTGCACGATATCAAACTGCTCCTGCTTAAGCATCTCGCGGTAGTCGCCGTATGTGCGAGGTTTTTTCTTCGACGCCTGGCGGTCAGCCACCATCTCGGCGGCCTCGGCCAGCATCTTCGAGTCCACGTCGCACAGCGCGACCACCTCGACGGGCGCAATCTGGAGCAAACGAAACATAGCGCCCTTGCCGTACCAGCCGCAGCCGATCAACCCATAGCGTTTCGTCTTTTGCGCGCCCGATTCGCCAGCGTAGAGACTCCACCCGGCAGCCAGAGAGGACCAGGCCACCCCTGCCGCACCGGCTTTGAGAAACTCACGACGATCCATGATAGGCCTCCCGATGATTGATTTTCGATTTACGATTTACGATTATAAGTCGCCTCGACACTGTCTGCAAGCGTTTACCGCCGCTCTCCGACAATCAAGCTTGCGCTGAGATCCCCCACTCTGACCTGGTGTGTCCCACCACCCGGCGCGGTTAACCCATCGAAAACCACTTCCTTCTTTTCGCCGGCTCCAAGCCACACCCAACGCGTGGTCTCCTGCTCGCCAACAGTCAACTCGATCCGGGCAAGTCCTTCCTCGCTGCCGTTTTCCACCATAACGCTCACCGCGTATTTCCCGCCCGCGAGGAAACGACCCGAATCATCCTGTGAAGCAACTCCCATATCCTGAAACTTTGGCTGAACAAGCGAGAGACCAGTCTGCTGAACTTCAAGCCGCTCTACATTGTCCAAAACGAGCGGGGCCTCGGCGCCGGCTGCACGCCGAAACCGCAAACCGTCCAACGTGAGTTGTCTAACACCATCGCAGATTAGCGCGGGCCGAAGGTCTTCTTTCTCGCAGCGGAGCCGGACGTTGTCGAGCTGGAGCGAATCTACATTCCGGATATAGAAACCCCACGCCGGCAGCGGCCGGGCATCGACACCCGGCGATTTGACGCTCATGCCCGCCTGCTGCTTCGTACCTCCTCCCGTGTATTCAATGGTCACATCGCGAAAGACGACATTTTCAAAGGCCGTTTCCGCCCAGCTTTCGACCGAAGAGGCGGCGCGATACGCACCGGTGGCCGTCACCCGGTTCACAACGATATTGCCGGCGGTGTTTCCGGGCTTGAGCGAAAAATGAAACGGTGTGTTGACATTGTGCATGGTGATATCCGAGATCAGCACATCATCAAGCTCGCCTTCGGTTGCGTCCCAGGCGCCGGGCTGGAGATTGAGGCCCGACAGCATGTTGTGACGGTTTGACGTCCGGTGGGGGTGAATGCCGGGACCATAAAACAGACAATTGTGCACGACCAGGTGCGTGGCCGGACCGATCAGCCGGATCCCATTGCACGAGGAGTTTACAATACAGTTGGAAATCAATGTGTTTTCCCAATAACGGCCCGCAATCGAGTCGTCCCCCGTGAAGAACTGGCAGCCCACGATGCTCACGTCCCGGCAGGGCCGGCCGGGACCGCCGCGGAAATGCACGCCGTCCCAGCCGCCGGTGAACTTGACGTTGCGAATCTCCACGTGGTCACTGACCTGAAAGAAAATGGCGTAGTTGGCCGAATCCACAAATGACACGTCGCGGACTGTAACGTTGCGGCAGTTGACGAAAACAAACGTGTGCGGGCCGCGCATCCGTTCTTCACCCGTCGGATCGAAAACTTTGTTGCCGTCGATGACCCCGTCCCCCGCAATAGCGATATCTTCCAGCCCATCGCCGAGAATCAACGCCCTGTGCCACTTGCCCCATTTTGCTTCGGGCAGGAAGTCCGGCGGCGTGGGCTGCTGGTATTGGTCGAGATTTGTGGTCCCGACCAGCCTGGCACCCGCTTCAAGAAAAAGTGTCACGTGGCTTCTCAGGTGCACGGTGCCGCAGAGGTATCGGCCGGGTGGAAGCCTGACCTGACCTCCCCCCGCCGCCCCACACGCCTCAATGGCCTTGTTGATTGCGGGTGTATCGAGCGTCTGGCCGTCGCCCACTGCACCGTAATCTCGAACATCATACACGCCAGCCGCCGATGCGACAGCGGCCCCGGCGACGAGCATCAGGCCCGCCGCGGCGACACAGAACGGGCGGATGCGACTGCGAATCATCATTCGTCATACTCCTTCGTACTTTGGATTCATTTCTTGCACTTGCCGATCAATAGTATCACACCGATTATCTCAATCCCTCGGCTGCGCTCGGGACAAGCCTGTACTTCCTCAGTTTCCTGGCCAGCTCCTTGGCGCCGCCGCCGAGAGCTTTGTCGAGCTCCGCCCAGAACTCCCTGCCGTGGTTCTTGAACCGGGTATGAACCAGCTCATGCAGTATAACGTAATCTCTTAGCTGCTCAGGCAGTCTTACCAGGTTGATGTTCAGATTTATGCTATCCCTGGATGAGCAGCTTCCCCATTTGGTCTTCTGATTCTTGATTGAGACTTTGCGGTACTTCAAGTGGTGGATTCGTGCCATCTCTTCGAGCCGCCTGATGAGCATGGCCCTCGCCTGCCACTCATAGATGTCCGACGGCGGGAGATTCCCGCCCGTACTCTGGATGCGCTTGAGCTTCTGCAGATTCCTTCTGATCCACGGGACTTTGGACCACAGGAATTGCCTGCCCTTTTCAACAGATGCACGCTTAGGGATTATCAGTCGGACACCCTGGTCGGGGCTTATTGTGATGCGGATGCATCTGGCTCTGTCGGACTTCATAACCATCACCGGGCCAACATCCGGGATTTCAATAGTTGCAGCTTCCATACGATCCGCAAAAGGGTTCCTCTGAACACGTCATCTGGAGACCGTGACAACGGAGCCGCTCTTGTGGGACTCCAGGGCGGCTGTGAACAACCGGTGCCATACAGTTGTTTCCTCCGGGGTCACGCACCCGGAAAACTTAGTCAACGGCCGGCCTTCGTCGAACTCGTAAAGGAACCCGGCCCACATTTGAAGAATCGCGTCCGAGACACCGAACTGGAAGATGCCGTGTGTTATCGACGCGAAAGGCACTTCCTGTCCCATTTCTATCTTCTGCCACCGCTGCTCGCCCCCCGTGTATTCGAGGATTTCAAGCGTGTTGGCATTGTTCGTGCTGAACTTCGCGCAGGCTTTGGTGCCCAATATTTCAAGATACCAATTGATGTTCTCGGGCGAAATATCGCGACGGCAAATGGCGACGATCTCGGGGCGTACCCTCATACCGGGCAGATGGAACCAGCGTGCCGCAGCGCTGGCAAATTCGCGTCCCATCATGCCGCAGCCAATTATTCCAAAACGAAGCGTCTTCATTTGGCGCCCTTAACCCAGCCACGCGATTCCTTGAACAAGGTTTCTTTATAAGCCATTTGACCGGCACAGTCAAACATTGGGTGGCAGCCTCAAAACCGAAGGCTTTGGGGATGGCGGACGCCGACTAAGCCATCCCCAACCCGTTTGGCTTCGCTCAGGGCAGCGCTGGGACTGACGCTGCCACCCTCTGCCCTCAGACATTATGTCTTGACAGAAGGGCCTTGAGGATTACGATTGGCTCCGCACCGGTTGAGCATCTGGTGATTGAAAAGTGCTGCTATCGCTGAGAAAGGGACAAGGGAGCAAATATGGCGTCCGGAACACAAAAGCAAATGGAGAAATCATCCCACGGTATTTCCAGAAGAGCGTTCCTCCAGCGCGTCGGCGGCGCCGGTGCAATGCTGCTTGGCGGCGCGCATTACGGCCGAGCGGCCGGTCCGAAGCGCCCGAACATTCTCTGGATACTGACCGATGAGCACCGCTGGGATGCGATCCGCGCGTATGGCCGGCATGAGTGGGTCCGCTCTCCGAATCTTGACGCCCTTGCGGCTGAGGGCGTGCTCTTCCGCGAGGCGTATTGCCAGGCCCCGCTGTGCGTAGGCTCACGGGTCTCAATGCTGACGGGGCGCTACCCTCACCACACGGGGGTCTATGGATTCGAATACTCACATCCGGACACACCGTTCTCAGTCCCCTTCTTCACCGACCTGCTCCATCAAAGCGGCTACGAAGTGGTCAGCTTCGGCAAGGAGCACCATTACCGGCTGGCCTCGAAAGACCGGCCTTACACGCCGGATGGCAAGTGGTACAACGTCGTGAGTGCCTTCGCGGATAAGGATTTCCACTCCTGGGGCAAGGCCAATATCCAGGAGGCCACACCCTCGGAGCTGCTCAAGGGCGCCGAGCGAGAAGCCGAGCTTGGCGTTCTCCGGCGGTACCTGACAGAGAAGAAATTGATCATCGGCGGGACGAATCCCGTCTCCGCCGACCAGACTCTCAGCGCCCACCTCTCGACCATGGCGATCCGGCACCTTCAGGCGGACGCTTCCAAAGACCGGCCGTTATTTCTTCGCGTCTCATATATCTATCCCCACACGCCGGTTTTGCCGCCTGTCCCCTTCAACACGATGTACGACCCCGCATCGATCCCGCTGCCGCAGGTTACGCAGACTGAGATTGACTCTTTCGGGCGGCAGACCAGAACAGCGTATGAGAACCTGCGGGTCCACGGCATGAAAGAATCGGAGCGCCGCAAGATGCGGGCGGACTATTACGGCCTGGCCACCTACGCGGATAGCGAAATCGGGCGGGTCATCAGGGCGTTCAAGGCGTTTTGTGCAGACCAACCGTGGCTGATCGTCTTCAACCCCGACCACGGATGCAAGCTCGGCGAGCACGGCATGCAAGAGAAGTTCACGTTCTACGACGAATCCGTGCACGTGCCCTTGATCGCCGCTTCTTCGGACGGGCGTCTGCCTCGCGGCGAGGTGTGCGACGATTTCGTCGAGCTGGTCGATCTGGCGCCGACGTTCCTGAGCGCCGCCGAGGCAGGATTGCCCGAACATCTGGAGGGCCGGGACCTGGCCGACACCGCCCAAGGCCGTCTTGAGCCACGCTCCGAAGCCATCAGCGAAAAACTCACGTACGGCCGCCGTGCCATGCTGCGCACGAAACGCTGGTCGTTCGAGATCCAGGTTTCCCCCGATCCGCAAGCCGGACGGCGTCTCAAGAGCGAAGAGATGACCTGGGCCGCGAAGGGCCCGCTGGCGGACATTGACGTCAGTCTTTTCGACCGGCAGAACGACCCTGGCGAGCGCCAGAACCTCGGCTCCGACCCCAAGTATCGCAAGGTCTGCCGAGAGTTGCGTGAACGCCTCGTGGCGAGAATATTTCCGCCCGACCGCGTCGAGTATGACTGGGCCAAGGATATCCCATCCAAACCGAAAGCATAGAATCAGGGCAAGAGAAATCAACATGAAAGCATTCACTCGAAGATTACTACTCAAACGCACAGCAGCATGGATGGCTTCGACGGCAACCATCCCATATCTTGTCCCGTCGTCGGTCTTCGGTAGCGGCGCAGCAATTGCTCCAAGCGAGCGGCTGACGATGGGCGCGATTGGCCTGGGTGGCCAGGGGATGCACAACCTGCGAAACTTCCTTACCTGTGAGGACCTTCGCCTGGTGGCCGTTTGCGACGTCGATACGAAGCACCGAACAACGGCAAAGGAAACGGTCGATACAGCGTATGGAAACCGAGACTGTGCCGCGTACAATGACTTTCGCGATATTCTCGTTCGCGACGACATCGACACCGTGCTGATTGCGACCCCCGACCACTGGCACGCCATTATTTCCTTCGAAGCCGCCAAAGCAGGCAAGGACATCTATTGCGAAAAGCCGATTTCGCTGACCATCGCCGAGGGCAGGGCCGTCGCCGACACGATCAAGCGGCTGGGAACCGTCTATCAGTCGGGCACGCAGCGCCGAAGCAACGCCTGTTTTCGATTTGCGGTGGACATCGCCCGCAGCGGGATGCTCGGCCGGCTCCATACCCTGCACTGCTATTACCACAATGGCCCCACCCGTCCGCCTCAGAAGACCGAACCGGTGCCTGAAGGCTTTGACTATGACAGGTGGCTCGGTCCTGCTCCCTTCGAGGCCTACACTCCCCGGAGATGTCACGGGTCATTCCGCTGGCTCTATGACTACTCCGGCGGGCAACTGACCGACCTCGGCGCGCACTTCAACGATCTGGCCCAGTGGGCGCACGACAGCGACTACTCAGGCCCCACCGAGTATGAAGGCTGGGCCGAGTTTCCGCAGGACGGTTTGTTCAACACGCCCGTGCGTTTCGAGGTTATCGCAACGTACCCCGACGGCGTCAAGATGATCTACCACGACGAGACCGAGCCCGGCAGAGGCCCCCGAGGAAACAAATTCGTCGGCGAAGAGGGCTGGGTCAGCGTTGACGATACAGGCAAGGTCACCGCATCGAGCAAGGCGATTATGGACAAGCTCAAAGCCGGCCAGAGAGACTATAACTACATGACCGGCCATCATCGCAACTTCCTCGACTGCGTGAAGACCCGAAGCCTGCCGATATCCAATGCCGAACTATCGCACCGCTCGGTCACAACGTGTCACGCCGGAAATATCTGTCTGCGCTTAGGGCGCAAACTGCGATGGGACCTGCAAGGCGAACGGTTCCTGAACGATGACACGGCCAACAGGATGCTCGCCAGGGCCATGAGATCCCCCTGGGCTTTGTAAAAGCGTAAAGGAGTTAAGACTACCTAAAGTCACTGGTAAATGGTAAATGGTGAATAGTGAATGAGCCGCGCTGCCCGATTACCAATCACCAGTTACCATTCACCTTCTGAAAGGAGTGTGCTGTATGCGTTCAACTTTCTATTGTGCCGGGGTGGTCCTGGTGCTCTCGATTTTGCTATGCCACGTGTGTGTGTATGCGTCTTCCGGGCAAAGCAGTGCCACCGCGCAGTGCGTCGTTGATACCACCTGGCCCTTGAAGCCGGCCGACTTCAAATGGGCCCAGATGCCCGGTATCACGATTGACAACCGGGATCAGGTTTACATCTTTACCCGCAGCCAGCCGGCGGTTCAGATTTACCAGACTGACGGAAAATTCGTCCGGGCCTGGGACATGGAGGATTTCGCCGGCGCCCACTTCATCAGAATCGATCCGGTGGGGAATATCTGGACTGCAAATATCACCAGTCACGTGGTGCGCAAGTACAGCCCCGAAGGCAAGGTGCTGCTGACACTCGGTGAGGCAGGCCGCGTCGGCGCCGATCAGGGGCATTTCAATAAGCCCACCGATATGACCATCCTGCTCAGCGGCGACATCTTCGTCAGCGACGGGTATGGCAACAGGCGAATCGTTCATTTCGACGCGAATGGGAAGTACGTCAAGGAATGGGGCCAGGCGGGCACTGAGCCGGGCCAATTCGTCCTGCCGCACTCGATTGTGGCCGATTCCCAAGGCCGGCTCTACGTCGCCGACCGCGAGAACGCCCGCATTCAGGTCTTCGATACCAAAGGCAAACTGCTCGCGGTCTGGGCGGACCGGATAACTCCGTGGGGACTGTGGCTGACGAAGAATCAGGACCTGTGGGTCTGCGGCTCGTCTTGCGTAAAGAAAGAAGGAACAGGCGAGTGGAACGTCCTTCCGCCGCCGGACCAGCTTCTTATGAAGCTGAACCTCAAGGGCGAAATCCTTCTGCGCGTCCCGCTGGTAAAGACACCGGCGCCTCCCGGAAAGCCGGGCCAGCTCGACTGGGTCCACGGCATCGCTTTGGATTCGCGCGGCAATTTTTATCTCGGCGACATCCAGGGCGCACGAGCACAGAAATTCCTGCTAAAACTATAATGTTGCGTTGTGAAAGTGAGCTGAACCATGCGACATTTGAATTTGCTGACTTTGACGTGCGGATGCGCGTGTTCTCTTGCCGCGTCGTCATACGGCGCCTACTCGCCCCGAGTCGGCGAGCCTCACCCTGATTTCACTTTGCCCAGTATCGCGGACGGGACACCCATATCGTTGTCGCAGTTTCGCGGCCGAAAAGTGTTGCTGATCCACTTCGCCTCGTGGTGAAGGGGCTGCCGCCAGGCCGTGCCGGCCTGGAACACAAAGCTGCAGAAGTACGTCCTGGAGGGCAAGGTCGTCGTGATCGGGATCGCCCAAGAGCAGCATTCCGACCGCTCGCGGCTGTTTGCACAGTGGCACCGGCTGGATTGGCTCATCCCGTGGGATCCGATCAACGCGATGCAGGTCAGGGGTGTCCCGATTGAAGTCGCCATTGACGAGCAGGGCATAGTGCGCAGCGTCCGGCCCAAGGCCGAAACCTTCGAGGATGAGTTCCTCAACAAATCCTTCGCAGCCGATAGCGCCAAATCGCCGGTGAAAGCACAGGAGACAGCCAGGTCGGACATCAAGGCTCTGCGTCGGCGCGCCGAGGAATCGCGCTCATCCGACGCATGGCGCGAGCTGGGCGATGCCTTAGTGCTCTGGGGGGAAGCCGGTGAGATCGACGACGCCATCGACGCTTATACGCAGGCGATCAAGATCAAGCCCGATGATGGCGATGCACATTTTCGTCTCGGCGTCTGTTATCGCATGCGGTATGATTCTCCACAGCGAAAGCCTGCCGACTTTCAGGCGGCCGTGGACTGCTGGACCAAGGCCCGGCAGATCGAGCCTAACCAGTACATCTGGCGGCGGCGTATCGAGCAGTACGGCCCGCGATCGACCAAGCCCTACCCGTTCTACGACTGGATGGAAACAGCCGCAAAAGAAATCAAGGCCCGAGGCGAGCTGGCCATTGAGTTGAAGGTTCTGCCCACGGGCTCCGAGATCGCTGCTCCCGATGGCAACTTCGGCACCGGGCAGACCGGAGTTGACCAACCCGATCCAAACGGCCGGATTGCACGCGACGTGCAGAACCTCATCAGGGCCGAAGTGACGGTCGTCCCGCCGCAGGTCAAACCAGGCGAGATTGTGCGCGTCCACGTGACACTTCGCCCGAATGAAGCTCGAAAGGCCCATTGGAACAACGAGGCCGAGCCGCTAAGACTCTGGATCGATGCACCTGCCGGCTGGCAGGTAGCACCGCAACTGCTGATAGCTCCGCAGGGCCGGAAGCCGGAGACGTCGGAACCTCGGCGCTTTGAATTCGAGGTCAAAGTACCTGCCGACGCCAGCGGAACCGCCAAGCTGGCTGCATACGCGTTATACTATGCCTGCGAAGACGTCGACGGAACGTGCCAATTTCTGCGGCAGGACATTCCCGTCACCGTGATTATCGACCGGTAGGGGCTGGCCCACGTGCCAGCCCTGGGCAACCACACAGGGTTGCCCCCTACCCTTGCTTTCGCGCGTAGAATTCCTGCCTATGCTCTTCGGCGTACCGCTTGAGGCGTTCCGCCACATCGGGGTATTTGTCCAGCACGTTCGTGGTTTCGTAGGGGTCGTTCTCCATGTCGAACAGTGAAAGCCCAATCTCTTTCTGTACGTACTTGCCCGGCATTCCGTCCTTGCCCGGCTCCACGAGCGTTCGGTAGCTGTGCGGCACGTGGAGCTTCCATCGGCCGTCGCCGCTGATGACACCCTCGAAATTCTGGCCCGTGCAGAACGGATAATACTTGTGTGGATTTTTCGCGCCGGTTTTTCCGACAATCAGGTCCCAGACATTCTTGCCGTCAATCGGGTTCTCCGGCAGCTTAGCTCCCGCCAAATGAGCCAGTGTCGGAAGAACGTCGAGCGTGCAGAAGGCCCGCTGGGAGACTGTGCCCGGCTCGATTCTTCCCGGGAACTTGACGATGCACGCGCTGCGAGTGCCGCCGTCAAAGCCGGTTCCCTTGGCCTCGCGGTAAGGCGTCTTTCCCGCGTGGTTGCCATAGGAAATCCACGGGCCGTTGTCCGAGGTGAACAGTACCAGTGTATTGTCCTCGACGCCGTTGGCCCTCAGCGCCTTGGCGATCTCGCCGACCGACCAGTCGATCTCCATCATGACGTCGCCATAGAGGCCCGCGCCGGACTTGCCCTTGAACTTCTCGCTGCAGAATATCGGCACGTGCGGCATCGAATGAGGCACATAGAGGAAAAACGGCTTGTCTTTGTTCCGCCTGATGAAATCCACAGCATGCTCGGTGTACCAGGTCGTGAGCATCGGCTGATGCTCCTTGGTGACGCGCTCGATGGTGACCTTGCCGTTGTCCCAGAACTGGAGGGGATATTTGCCCCAGGCCTTGGGGTTTTCCGGGTGGAATTCCCACATGTCGTTGGAGTACATCAGGCCGCACGACTCATCGAACCCCCGCGCCGGCGGGCGGGTATCGGGTTGGTCGCCGATGTGCCACTTGCCGAACACCGCCGTCGTGTACCCGCGTGCCTTCAGGACCTGGCCGATAGTGGCGTACTTTGGGTCGAGTCCCTTGGCGCGAGGGCCATGTGCTCCGAAGACCTTGGTCCGGCCCGGATAGCAACCCGAAAGCAATGCCGACCGCGACGCAGAGCAAACCGCCTGCGGAACGTAGAACTGATTGAAGCGGCAGCCCTCGCTGGCAAGCTGTTCGACATTGGGTGTCTTGTATTCGGGATTGCCGAACGGGTGGAAATCGGCCCAGCCGGAATCGTCGAGAAAGATAATCACGAAGTTCGGTAATTTTCCATCCTGCTGGCCCCTGCAAACTCGGGGTAGTCCCATCGTCGCCACCGACAAAGCAGCGGCTTTCAAGAAATCTCTGCGGGTCTGTTGTGTCTTCATAGCACTTCTCCAAGTGAACTAAAGTGACTAAAGTGAGCTAAAGTTGAAAGTTGAATATCGCAGCGATGTTCTTCCACTTTAGGCACTTTCAATTTTAGGCACTTTAGGCACTCTTATCGCCCGACGAGTCGTCAGGCACTTTGATGGTTGGCTCGCCTTTCAGGAAACCGAGGGACGCAAGGAACTTATCGGCGGCCACGAGCGTTCGGTCGGTCCAGGGTGAGCGGTTGAAGAAGCCGTGTCCCTGGCCTTCTGCCAGGTATTTGTCCGCGCGGACGCCGAGGGCTTCGGCCTTGTGCCAATATTCATCGCCGAAAACTTTAAGCCGGTCCGCGGTGCCGAAGAGAATCAATGCCGGCGGACTATTCTTGTCCAGATGCAGCGTCGGAGAAATCTTGTGGGCAAGCTGTTTGTCGCCGTTGATGCGCTCGATCATTTGCTCATGGTCGAAGTTAAGGACCGGATTGAACAGCACCATCGCCTGCGGAACCGTCGAAATGGACAGGTCATCGCCGGCGTCCTCGACACTGTCTCGGATCATCGTGCAGGCCGCCAGGTGGCCCCCGGCTGAGCCGCCCGATGCAATCAGCTTCTGCGGATCGATGCCAAGCTCTTTGGCGTTGCGCCTCATCCAGCGCACAGCGCTGCGGGCATCCTCGACGCACTTGTCGGGCGTGACCCCATCGCGACTCTTGACGCGATAATCCGCCCGGGCGGCAACCAGGCCGCGAGTCGCGAAGTACTCAGCCTGGGGCTGGAATTGCTCGACTCTGCCACTGGTCCAGCCTCCGCCGAAAAAGAAAATGATCGCAGGCCGCTTGTCGGACGCTTTCCAGCCGGGCGGGTAATGGATATGAATCTTCAACTCTCTCTCGCCGACGGTCTTATACGTCATTGTCTTGACTTGCGGCGCCGCAGGGACCGCGGCCATCGCAGTAGCTAACAACAGAACCATCAGCCCCAATACAAGCATACTCATCCGGATTGCCATTCGAACAGATTTTGTAATTGTCCCGGCCATACTCCTGTCCCTCAGAAGAGTCCATATTCACAACGACATAACACGTATGATAAAGGACTATTGCTCCCGAACCGATCATCAATAGTCAATCATCAACAATCAACGTCTGTCTGCATAGTCCGGCAGACTTTTCACGAAATCCGTCAAGGCATAAATCGTATCCATATTGTAATCGGCTTCGACGTGATAGGCGAAGCCCAAATTGCCGCCGTCGTTTTCCGCGACGGCGCGCCTCGCCCATCGTAGAATCGGATCCGTTGTCTGGGCCGACAAATCTTGCGGCAAAGGAGAAACGCTGATCAACATTTCCTCTCCGAACAGTTCCCTGGCTTTTCTGACTGATGTGTCCCCACCGAGGTCGAGAGAACACAAGTTCTCGATTTTCGAAAAAGCCTCCAGATGGTTCGTGCCGGGTCCGCAGGAATGGAAGCGAATGGGGCCGAGCTGTTGGCCAATCTTAGAGGTCGCCGGCACGACGAAGCGTTCGACGAACTGCGGGCTGACCATACAAGATGAACACTCGCCCACATGGACGGCGGTGATGGGCAAGCCGGCAACGTGTGAGAAGTGCCGGGCCAGGACAATATAAGCGTCACCAATCCAGCCCATTAGTTCCATGCACGGCTGCGGCTCAGTCATCATGTCCAGGAAGATGGTCTCGCCGAGAAATTTCTGGGCGGTGGTCAAGACTCCGTGTATGGTGGCCCGGCCGGAGCTATCCCAGAAGAACGGCGGGATGGGGCGAAGCCGCCTCACGGAGTCCTGCTGTGTCTGTCGAATCTGTCCGTCGAAGAGTTTGACCAGCTCGTGGTCGAGCAAACTCTCAGGCTTGGGCAAGTCGCCAAGCCCCTTGCCCGCCAGGCAAGTCGGCGTGACGTCGGCGTCAAAGTCGTCCCGAGGCACGAAATCGGCGCCCAGCAGCATCCCGAGAATCATGTTCGGCTGAATGCCTCCGATATGAACCTGGCTCTGGTCCCAATGGTCGATTTGCCCAAGGTTGGATTCGCAATAGAACAGGCGCATGTCAGGGAATTGTTCAGCCGCGTACTGGTTGCACCGGCGGTCCGTAGCGTGGCGTTTGTCGGGATCAAAGTAGTAGTCCCGATCAAACTTCACGCCCAGGGTCTTCGCAAGCCATCCTTTTGAAAGCGTTCCTGAGATCGTAATCATCGGCACACATCAGATGTCAGAAGTCGGACCGAAGTGCCTAAGGTTTGAAGTGACTAAAGTGACTAAAGTTGAAAGTGCCTAAAGTGACACGTCAGTGTCATTGCGAGCGAAGCAATCTAATACGCGCCGAGTGAGATTGCCGCGCCAACCTGCGGTTGGCTCGCAATGACACCTTCGCTGTCACTTTAGCTCACTTTAGTCACTTTAGCTCACTATAGGCACTGCGTTCTTCTGTCATCTGTCCTCAGTCCTCTGTTTTCTGCATTCTGGCTTGGACCTTCTGTCCTGCGAGTCAGGCACATCGTCCAATTCACGAATCGCCACGGGTCGGCCCGACTCAGCGCTGCGATCGGCGGCAAAGCATACGGCGTGCGTTTTCGCTGCATCTTCCAGGTCCGGGTAAGGCCGCTTGTCCTCGATAATACAATCAAGAAAATGGGATACCTCACCCTCGAAGGGATGATGCGCGACGTCGGCGCTGTCGGGCAGGACGCAGGGAATTCTCATAAAGTCGCTTTGCCCAGGGAACAGCTTCGGAGCAAAAAGCTCGTTGTTGCGCAGCGTACCCTCAGTGCCGTATATCCCGATATTGAACCTGTACGGCATCCGCGCATCGAATGTGGTGGTGCTGCGTCCAATCGTGCCGTTCTCGAACTTGACGTTGACCGATATTGTCCCGGGGTATTCTATCGGATTTTCCGTCTTCACCTGGTAGGCACATACCTGCTCGGCCTCGCTGCGGGCAAACCAGCGCAGGGCATCTATCGCGTGGCAGCCCCCGGTCAGGATCGCCGTACCGCTTTGCTTGCGGCTGGCGTACCATTTCTGCTCGGTCGTCAGCCATATCCGGTGCATGTAATCCACCTCAACCATGAAGATATGCCCAAAGGCGCCTTGCGTGATGAGCTGGTCAATGGTCATCAGCAGCGGATTCCAATGCAGCACGAAGCCCACTAACGTCTTGACGCCGGCCTTCTTGACGGCCTCCTGCTCCCTTCGCAGATCCTTTAACGTCAGGGCAACCGGTTTTTCGATAATGACGTGCTTTCCGGCCTGGGCCGCCGCAATAGCGTATGTCGCATGCTGGTCGTGCGGCGTGCAGACCACGACGATATCAACATCCTTACGGGCAAGCATATTATCGGCGTCAGTCTCAATCGCACAGTCCAAATCGTACCGGTCACGATAGCAATCCGCCTTTGCGCGATCGCGGTCCACCAGTGCACACACCTGGGAACGTTCGTCTTTTTCAAAGGCCTTGACGTATTCTTCCGCCACCGCGCCACAACCGATAATCCCCACGCCGAGCTTGTTCATGTTCGCATTCCCCTGTGATTGCTAACTGGTGATTGGTAATCGCACAGCAGCGCTCATTCACCAGTCACCATTCCCCATTCACTATTCACCATGTGAGAAGAGCTTAAAGTCTTGTGTTTCAAGTTTCAAGATGCTTGTGGCATTCTGACGCGAGAATCTTTACAATCATGCGTCGTGCGTCACACGAGGCGCTCTATGCAATACGCAATACGGAGATCAAGAATGATAGCGAACGCAAGCCGACGTGAATTCATGAAAACGCTGCTTGGCGGCCTTGCAGCCACGGTTTTACACCCGCACCTACCGGTGCGAGCCGCGGCGACGAAGAGCAAGCCCATCAATTTCGTATTTTTTCTGGTCGATGATTTCGGCTGGATGGACATCGGCGTCAATAACCCGAATTGCTTCTATGAGACACCGAACATCGACCACCTGGCCCATTCCGGGATGAATTTCACCAACGGCTACGCCGCCAACCCGGTGTGCAGCCCGACGCGCTACAGCATCATGACGGGCAAATATCCCACGCGGGTCGGTGCGACCAACTGGTTCAGCGGCGTGCGGACGGGGCGTTTCAAGGGCGCCCCGCTCAACGATTGGATGGCTCTGGAGGAGGTCACGCTGGCCGAGGCATTGAAAGAGCATGGCTATAAGACGGCGTTCCTCGGCAAATGGCACCTCGGCAGCGAGGAGAAATACTGGCCCGAAAATCAGGGCTTCGACGTGAATGTCGGCGGTTGGTCCGTGGGTTCGCCCAAAGGCGGTTACTTCGCCCCCTTCGATAACCCGCGGCTCGGCGACTACCCTAAGGGTTCACACCTGCCGAAGGTCCTGACCGACGAATCGTTGAAACTTCTGGATCAATACAAGAACGCACCGTTTCTTCTCTATCTGGCGTTCTATTCGGTCCACATTCCGCTTCAGGGCCGCGAGGACCTGGTCGCCAAATACAATGCCAAACGTCAAACGGTGTTTGACGCGAACGAGCGGGAGTTCGGTCCCGAAGAGCAGGTCTGGCCGGTGAAAGATGAACGCCAGGTGCGTCTCCGCCAGGCTCACGCCGTTTACGCCGCCATGGTCGAGGCCATGGACGAGCAGGTCGGCCGCGTGCTGGATAAGCTGGAGGAGCTGGGCATCGCCGATAATACGGCGGTCTTTCTCATGGCCGACAACGGGGGGCTTTCAACCAGCGAGGGATCGCCCACGTCCAATCTGCCTCTTCGCGGAGGCAAGGGCTGGGTGTACGAAGGCGGTATCCGCGAACCGTTCCTGATCCGCTGGCCCGGCGTAACCAAGCCGGGTTCCGCGTGCGACGTCCCCGTGATCAGCACGGATTTCTACCCGACAATTCTCGATATGGCCGGGCTGCCCTTGAAGAAGGACCAGCACCTCGACGGCGTCTCATTGGCTCCACTGCTCAAGGGCGGCACGAGCATCGAGCGGGATGCCCTCTACTGGCACTACCCCCACTACTCCAACCAGGGAGGCTTTCCCGCCGGCGCGATTCGCATGGATGACTGGAAACTGATCGAACGATTCGAGGATGGCCGGGTACACCTGTACGACCTGCAGATGGACATCGGCGAACGGCAGGACCTGGCAGCTCAATATCCGCAACGCGTCGAGCAGATGCGAGCAAAGCTGCACGCGTGGTACAAGCAGGTTGGTGCGAAGTTCCTGGAGCCCAAAGACGGCAGCCCGCAACCCTGGCGTCCGGAGGTGTAAATACATAGATGCACGCCGGTAGAGCGCAGTGACTAAAGTGAGCTAAACTGACTAAAGTGAGGCAATGCCCACGCCAACTTTAGTCACTTTCAACTTTAGGCACTTTGGTCATTCTGAGCTCTTATGCTCCTGTGCTCTGTTGCCAGGAAACAGGGCGGATGTCTTCGATCTTCGATTCGTCCAGCTCAATGCCGAAGCCGGGCCGGTCCGGCAACTCCAGCATTCCATCCACGGGCTTCGGCTGGTATTTCTCCAGGTCGTAGTAATTGCTCATCTTCTGAATCAGATACTCTACGAGAGGACAAGTCTCAATCGGCTGGCTCGCCACGACGTGCAAGGCGGCGTGGAGGCTGTGGCCATGCGGGATCACATTCACACCGTGAACCGAAGCGAGCGTGCATATCTTGACCAGCTCGCTGACTCCACCACACCATTCCGGGTCCGCCTGAACCACCATGATGGCGTCGGCCTTGAGGAACTCGTGAACGTCCCATCGACCGTAGAAATGCTCTCCCGTGGCCACGGGGATCGACGTTTCACGGCTGAACTCGATGAAGGCATCGAGATTGGCCGTCTGAAAAGGCTCTTCTATCCATCGCGGCTGATATTGCTCTGCCCTTCTGGCCCAGGCTAAGGCATACTGAAGGTCCCACTTCCAGAACGCATCGAACATGAGGTCCACATCGTCTCCGGCCGCTTCGCGCGCCAGCCGCACGACCTTCACGTCTTGGTCAACACCTTCAGGGCCAAAGCTCGGGCCGCGGTCGCGCACAAACCACTTCTGATGCCGGTAGCCCTGCTGCTTCAACTCGCGCACCTTCGCCTGCAGAGCCGACGGCTCCTGCGAGAATCCAAGACAACTGGCATAAGCCCTGACTTTGCTGCGCGAGCCTCCCAACAGCCGATACACAGGCAGCCCAAAGAGCCGGCCTCGCAGGTCCCAGAGGGCGTTGTCCACGGCGGACAGGCCGATGAGATAGTGACTGCCGCGGGAGTGCCGGTCGGCGCGAAACATCTTGTCCCAGTATGCTTCGTTCTCCAGAGGGTTTTGCCCGATCAGGGATTTGGCGAAAAATCGATCGACAAACATGGCCGCTTCGTTGTCGATAGGCCCATAGAGGCCGGTCACGCCCTCGTTCGTGTGTATCTTGAGGTAGAGAGCTTTCCTCTTGTTCTTTCCCGTCACTTGGAGGACTTCCACTTTCGTGATTTTCAATTTCGTCCGAACGCCTGCGCTCGTCGCCGCTCCGGCTTGAGCACGAGTTGGTAGTGTGCCCGTAAGGGCATAGTCGAACGAACGCCTTACGGCGTCACTACAAACAGCAAGGCTCGCCAGAAAACTACGTCGTTCCATACAATCTGCCTTTCCTTTCGTAATCATGCGCGAAAATCCAATGCTATGACTTCGTGATCCAAAACCGACGGCACCGTCAGTTCCACCGTGTCGCGTTTGCTCTGGTAGGTGCAAGTTTTGTCACCAGTCAACAGATGAACCCTTTCTATTTTTGTATCTTTCGGGATTCGAATTCGGACGCGTTGCTCGCCAATAGGAATCAATTCGCGGAACGGTCCCTTCATCATCATTGGGTTGGTCAAATTCACAAGATGAACCGTCATGGATTTGGCCTGCCGCCATACAGTGACATCGAGAACCCCAGGCCCTGCAACTTCGACTGAAGGCTCTTCGTTTATCGCCCAGCGAACGATGTTCCGCAACAGGACACCGTGGTCCGCGGTCATTATCCTCCAGAACGTCCTGTCGATGTCCCACGGGATATAGGCGATCCGGCTTTCCCCCTGCTCTCGCAGATACAGCTCGCGGATATCCGTGTCGGGCTGCCGCGGATACACATGCTCCATCGGCAAATCAGGATAGCTGGGTATCAGCGTAATGGGAGAAGGGAAATCAACTTGCGGCTTAACCTGGAGTCTCCAGATTCCATTGACGATTCTGTACGCGTCGTTCAGCCCTTCCAGGACGGGATGGAACCGGCCTGAGTTCGCATCAGGCTTAAGCCTCAGATACGAGTTCCTCATCGGTCCCTCGACGCGTCCGCCATAGGAGACGCCGAACACGTCGGCCAGGCCAAAGTCCCGCCGCGGTTTGCCTTCTTCATCATAAAGCGACGCCTCGAAGGTAGCCACGAGACTGCCTCCGCCCCGGACGTACTGCCTGAGCTGCTCGCACTGAGCATCGGAAAGAGCAGCAACGTTGGGAAGGATCAACAGCCTGAACGGCTTGAGGTGTTCGGCATCAAGCAGCCGGTCGTTCACCATCTCGAACGGCACCCGCGCTTCGATCAGGGCGTGGTACATCCCGAGCTCGTGGCCGCTGCTCTGCTCCTGCCAGGGCTGGCCACCGTAAAGCCGTTCGGTCTGCTCCGAATAGACCAGCCCTACCCGGGCCAGCGGGGCAACGTTTCGCAAATAACGCTCATTGCCGTAGTGCCATTGGTAGATCTTCTCAACCACCTTGAGCCAGCGCCGGTCGTAGAGGGTCCCGGAGAACTTGGCGAACCACGGCCGCATATTGTTGGCTATTCCTTCCGCCACCCAGATTCGGATTTCCGCCTCGCTCTGTACCGAGTCCTTCCACCGATACGGCTCTTCCAGGCCGACGCTGAATATGCCGCCCAAAGGCTTCATGCCCATCGTGGCCCGAAGCTCCTTGGCCCGTTTGCCGTTCGACCAGGGCGGAATCACGCCGC
>Ga0214473_10002232_pt1 | contig 24031 bp, 24 predicted proteins | sample RVTome_7_FD_203509 | JGI IMG/M metagenome (GOLD analysis project Ga0214473, IMG submission 203509) | Soil microbial communities from uranium-contaminated site in the Upper Colorado River Basin, Wyoming, United States - RVT98D197 | ecosystem: Environmental > Terrestrial > Soil > Contaminated >... | reverse complement strand
CCCGGGCGCGCTCGTTGAAGGCGATTTCCCGCAGCACCCTGTCAGGGATTTGTGACATTCCACGACCACGAGACTCTTGCTATTGTGGGCGTAGGGAGCGTGACACAGCAGGCCTGAGCGTCCCAATTTGAGATCACAAATTGTGACCTCAAGTTCGGACTGGGGCGGTCGAAGTGCGACGCCCAGTTCCGGCCCTGTCACGGATCGGTGACACTATTTAAAGCGCGCCTCGCGAGCTGATCGGCCGGGCGTCTTTGACCTGTGGGCCACATGTAGCTATGCTGTGCGCATGTCGAAGATGATCCAGCTCCGCCACGCGCCCGATGAGCTGCACCGCAAGCTCAAGGCGCGTGCCGCCCTCGAGGGCCTGTCCCTGTCGGCCTATCTCCTCAAGGAAATCCAGCGCGCGGCGGAGCGGCCGACCCTGGCCGAGTTGAGGCAGCGGCTCGCCCGTCGCACCCCCGTCGCCACCCGAGTTCCGCCGGCCAAAGCCGTCAGAGTCGAGCGGGGCCGCGGGTGACCATCCAGCTCTGCCGCCCTTGAAATCGCAATTTGCGATCTCAAGCGTCGGCTATAATGAATGACGGTACCGATAGGTGGCGGGAAAGGAGGCGTAGAGATGGAGGAGCGCGTCAGCGTGGACCCGAAGGTGTGCGGTGGTAAACCCTGCATCCGCGGGACCCGAATCATGGTTAAGAATATCCTCGGCATGGTCGCGGGCGGGTACACCATCGAGAAGATACTCGAAGCCTATCCGGAGCTGACCCGAGATGACGTTGTAGGCGCCCTCGACTACGCTAGCCAGGTGATTGACGAGGAGAAGGTCATCCGACGTGCCTGACCCGTTCCTGGTCCTTCTGGACCAGAACGTGCCCCGGGCAGTTGTGGACAGGCTTCGGGAATTACGTCCCTCGTGGGACGTGCGGCACGCCAGCGAGGTGGGGTTGGCGGGGAAAGGCGACCGGGAGGTTTTCGAGTGGGCCCAGTCGCAGCGGGCAGTCATCGTCACATTCGACGAGGACTTTGCGGATCGGCGATCCTTCCCGGTCGGGGAGCACCACGGTGTTGTGCGGCTCCGCGTCTGGCCCACGACGATTGAAGAAACTCAGGCCGCGCTTGAGCGGCTCCTGGCAGAGGTTCCCGAAAGCGAGTTGAAGGGCGCCCTTGTGATCATTGACCGCACCCGGATCCGCGTCAGGCCGGGGAAACTAGGCAAGCCGAAGAATCCCTGACGAAATTCTGACCCCCCCTGTCGCGGATCCCTGACACCCCGGGGCTCGTCATGGAGCTTCACGACAGCGCGCGCACCCTCGAGCTCACCGAGCCAGCTCCCGCAGTTGGCGGAGGAGCTTGACTAGGCCCCACGTGTCCTGGTGGCAGTAGCGGAGCAGATCGGCGCGAAGCTGGGCCCTGGCTTCCTCCGTGAGCTCGGCTCCCTGGAAGAGCATCCTCTCCAGCTCGAGGCTCGCCATGCGGCCCTCGTTGATAGGCAGGTCGTCATAGCGGAGCTCCGGGACGAGCGCGGGTAGGACGCGCTTGAGGCCGAAGCTTCCGCCGAAGTCCGGGTGGTACACGTGCTCCCGGACGACCCGCAGGAGATCCACCAGCCGGGCCGCGATATTCAGGAGTGGCTCTGCCCGGCCTGGCAGCGCCTCGGCCATTTGCTCGATGCACCGACGCTCGAAGCCGGCGTTGTACGCCACCACGACGCGCGCCGGCGCGCAGGCCTGGATCAATCGCTCGGCCAGAGCCGGCCTGGGATCCTCGGGCCCGTCGGCGAGCCACTCGTGATGGACCACTCGGCCATCCGCGTCCTCGACGTGACAGCTGAACTGGACCGGCACGGTATCGTACGGGTGGCAGCCATTCCACGCCGGGATGGGGAGGCCGACGGTCTCGAAGTCGAGGAACGCGAGGGGAGGGACGAACGGCGCCAGGGCCTGCCCGAGCGACGGCTCCACGATGACGCGGCCCGCCTGCACCGCGCGACGCTGGCGGTCTTGGATCCTCCCAAGCGGGACATCGTCGGGAATGTCATGGATCGTCCGGTACCCCTGCTCGTCCAGTGCCAGCGCCCGCCGCTTCATCTTGTAGAGCGTGCTCACGTGATGCGGCGGCCGGTCCGGCCAGCACCGCGCCATGAACGGACACTCATAGGGGGTCGTGCAGTGCGGGCCCGTCGGCACATCGGGCAATGGCCCTTGCAGCATCTCGAGCTGCCGGGCAATCACCCCGGGGACTTCCGCGACGACGGGCGCGACGGCCTCGGTGACGTCTGAACGGACGAAGAGGTTGCTCAGGTCCGGGTACGCGCACTCCCGGTTGAGATACATGAGCTCCTGACGTCCGAGCTGGAGCCCGCTCTGGCGCAGCACATGCGTCTGGATGGCCACGTCGGCGATGTAGTGGTCCTTGACGCCGGCGCTGGATTTCACCTCGATGAGCCGGAAGTCGAGGTTGCCCCGCTCGAGGATATCCACGGCCACGAAGACGCCGTCGGCCTGGAAGGAGGCCTCGTAGATCGCAGGGGCGTCGTCATCGAGCGCCCTCCGCGTGGCCGCGACACCCTCGGCGTACCCGTTGTAGGGGAGGTCGATCAGCGCCCCGCCGGGCACGTAGCCCCGGGCCACCTGTCCCACGCGCGTCCCCCGGTCGAACGCCGCTTGAACACTCGCGTCAAACTGGAGCTCCGGCGCCTCCGGCTCGTGCACTCGCCACCAGAGGTACTTGTGGCACTGGAGCCCGGCCATGACGCGAGACTTCGAGAGTCCGACCGAACCGCCTGGCATTATGGGATCGGGCACGACGACCTGGGCGAAGCGATTATCCCTGCGGAGGATCACGGGACCGGTAGCTTGTCCTGCTCGAGTGCCGCGATATAGCCTCGGATCGCCTCTTTGATGTTAGCGATTGCCTCTTCTTTGGATTTTCCCTGACTGACGCATCCCGGTAGGCTTGAACACTCCACGACCCAGTAGCCGTTCTCCCCCGGGTAAATGACCACTTTCCTCATCAGCTGACCCTCACCGCTCGCGACTGATCCGGATTCGCCCGGGCTGTACGACGACGAAACGCCCCACCAATCCCTGACCCCGCCGCTTTACTAGATTAACCACGGCACCCGGGAGACCGGCCCGTACTCTGGCCGGGAAGCGAAGCAAGAGAACTCCTCCAGTGATCCGCCGGTTCGCGTAGACTAACTGCCCAAAATCCTTATCTTCAGTGAGGAGGATCCGTTCCTCTCGGAGGGCAATTTCGATCACTGTCTCGTCGGGCGCCCGAGGCGAGACCTCCGCGATGGCTGCCACGTCGTGGCCAGCCTCGCGCAGCGCACGGACCACGGCGAAGTCGCAGCTCTCATCCGCCAGGAAGCGCATCCGTCAACGTTTTGCGCGCTTCCTCGACCGCTCCAGCACGACCGTTTCTTCATGGGCCACGGTATCTGCGGCATAGCCGATGGCCGCCTGGATGTCGTCGGGCGTCAGGCGCGGGTAGGCATCGAGCAGATCGGCGACCGTCGCGCCCTCGCTGAGCTTGCGTAGGATCAATTCCACCGTGATGCGGGTGCCCCGTATGACCGGCTTCCCCAGCATGACGTTCGGGTTGATCTCAATCCGATCCGTGATCGTCATAAGACGCCTCCTGCCCACCACTTTACACCGGAAACGCCATAAGGGGGATTACGACCTCTGACCGGCCCTGTCACACTTCCGTGACACTCTCCCATCTACTGAGAATGTGTTATCTTTTGTGGCCACCCCGGGAGGGGCCATGCTTAATTGCTTCACCGTGGACGAGGCGGCGCGCGAGCTCGGCTGCACCGTGCGCACCGTCTGGCGCGACCTCACCGTCCTCCAGAAGGCCAACTTCCCCCTCTACGACGACAAGGACGGCCGGCGCGTCCGCTACCGGCTCGTGGACGGCTTCCGCGCCGAGCTCGCAGCCCCCTTCACCCTGAGCGAGGTGGTGGCGCTCCTGATGAGCCGGGACTGGCGATGCGGGCGGAAAGGAGGTCCTTTAGGATCTTCCAGGCAAAATCAGGGATCTCGAGCGCCTCGCGGCCCACTTCCGTAGAGGCTTCGTCCCCTTCAGCTCTTTCAGCGCAATCGGAGGGGCGATGGTCGCCAGGTGCCGGACCCGGCAGCTTGCTTGCCATTCGTGAAGGAGGCCCAGGTTCCCCGAGGTCACCCGCCAGAGGGCCGCGATGTCGCTCCCGATGCCCTGCCGCTTGATCGCCTCGGCCGTCTCCACCGGCATCCCAGTCCCCTCGACCATCATCTGGACCGTTACCTTCGACAGCGATCGCCGGTAGAGCAGCGCGAGATCCCCAGGAGAGACCTCCGGCGCACTGCTCCATACCAGCTCCCCGGTGAACTGGCGTTCCCCGTCTTCCGACAGGTAGTTTTCCGGGCCGGCGTAGAATAGCCAGTACTTCATCGCCCTGGTCTCCCCCGGGAGCGGACCGCTTTCCCGGATCACCCCTGCGAGACCCAAGCCTACCGAACCTGCCGGCCCCGTTCGAATAGAAGGACGCCCTCCTGCCGCGCCCCCTTCCGCATGTCGTGGGTGAACCCCTGCCGGCTGACCAGTGCGAACACCTCCCGGCGTCCCTTCCGTCCCCACGGGACCCGGGCCGCCTTGGCCTGGAGGTCTTGAAGGATGTTGGTGCCGACAGGTTTCGCGCTCCACTTGACCTCTCCGAACAGAATCCCATTAGCCTCCTCGTTGACGCCGACGACATCGATTTCCCCCAGGGGATCCCACCAGCGACCGACGCGCTGTAACGGGAACGGCAGCGCTTTGCATTGGCGGATGACTTCCCGCGCAATCCGCTCGTAGGCTCGGCCCAAGATGTGAGGAAGGATCTGGCGAAAGCGCTGGAGAGCCGGTCCAGTTTCACCCAACGCCAAGTCGCTGACGAAGGGGTAGACGCACTCGAACCAGAACGCGATGAAGGGGTCCTGCAGGCCATAGAGTGACCGCTTGGACCGTTGAGGTGCCTTCTCGGTGACCGGCACCTCGCGTACGATCAACTCGAGGTTCTCGAGCACATGGAGGTATTTGTGCAGGACATTCTTCGCCAACCCAGTGTCGTTGATGATCTCGCCAAATTTCCGCTTGCCTTGACCGATCGCGCCGAGAATGGCCATGTAGTTCCGCGGCTCCCGGAGCTCCTCTTTCAGAAGGAAGTCCACCTCGCGGAAGAGAAAGGCTCCCGGCGCGAGAATCTGCTTGCGGACGTTTTCCTCCAGGTTAGCCTTGAGGTCGAACTGGCTGAGATAGCCCGGCATTCCACCCAGCACCGCGTAGACCTCAACGCACTTCTCGAAAGACCAGGGCTTCGGCAAAAATTGCCGGACGCCTGAGAAATCCAGCGGCCGCACCTGGAGGTCCCCGGTGCGCCGCCCGTAGAGGGGGGCCCGCTGGAGGAGGGTCTCGGACTCCATCATCGCCATGGAGGACCCGCAGAGGACGAGGCAGAGGGGGAGGTGGCGCACCGTTTCGTCCCACCCCCTCTGAAAGAGCGAGGAGGTCGCGGGGTTGTTCTCGACCAGGTAGGGATACTCGTCGATGGCGAGAATCAGCCTTCGCCCTCGGTTGCGGTGGCCCCGGCCGAGGCGCGCCTGGAGGTACTCGAACGCTTCGAGCCAGCTCTCGAAGCCTTTGCGCCCGATGAAGGCGTCCCCGAAGTGGGCGCCGGCGCGCGCGGCCACCTCCCGGAGCTGCTCCCGCTCCGGCCGGCGGTCCGCCAGCACGTAGATGGCCGGCTTCCCGCGGATGAACTGCTTGAGCAGCTCCGTCTTGCCGACCCGCCGGCGGCCGTAGACGATGAGGAGCTGGGCGCCCGGCGCCCGCCATCGCTCCTCCAGCCACCCCAGCTCCCGCTCGCGGTCCACAAACGCCATCGGCGCCCCCATTGAGGGAGAGTCTACTCCTGAGTAGTATACTCCAGAGTAGACTCCGATCGGCCAGCTCCGTGCCAGGAGCCCGGGCGGCCCCGCCGTCAAAAAATTGACACACTTATACCGGATAGCGTATTTTACCCGTACGGTAAAAATGGCACTTTAGGTAAAAATATGCCGACCGAGAAAGAGGTCCTCGCCAGCCTCAGCAGGCGGCTCCCGGAGCTCCTGCCGACGCTTGAGGTGTCCTTCGAGCCTCCCTCCCGGAAGGCCCCCTGGGATCTGGCCGTACGGGTCCGCTCCGCAGGGAAGACGCGCCGCCTCATCTGCGAGGTCAAGTCCGTCGGGGAGCCACGCTACCTGGCCCAGGCCATCACCTCCCTCACACTGGCGGCCAGGAAGGACCCCCGCCTCTACCCCGTCGTCGTGGCCCCCTACATCTCCCCGGAAGGGCGGCGCCTCTGCCGGGAGGCCGGGGTCGGCTATCTCGACCTCGCCGGGAACGTCTTCCTCCGCTTCGACGGGATCCTGGTAGACCGGCTGAGCGCCGAACCTCCCGCTCGGGCGAAGGCCCGGCTGAGGCGGCTCTTCGCCCCCAAGTCCTCGAGAATCCTCCGGGTGCTTCTCGAGCAACCCAAGGCGGAGTGGACCCTTGCCCGGCTGGCGGAGGAGGCGGCCATCAGCCTCCGCACCGCCCACTTGGTCGTCAACGCGCTCGAGGAGAAGGCCTTCGTGGAGAAGCGCCGGGGGGCCATCAAGCTCCAGAAGCCCGGAGAGCTCCTCGATCTCTGGGCCGAGAATTACAGCCTTGAGAAGCACCGCCAGCACACGTTCTACACGTTCGTCCGGAATTCTGCCCAGCTGGCGGCCAAGCTCACCGCCCACGCTGTGAGCCACAAAGAGGCGGTGGGTTTCACCCTCCACAGCGGAGCGGCTTTCGTGGCGCCCTTCGTCCGCTCGCCGGACGTGCACGCCTATTTTGTGGGCGATCGCGAGCGGCTCGTGAAGGCCCTCGACCTCCGACCCGTGGAATCCGGGGGGACGGTCCACCTTCTCGAGCCCTACGACGAGGGGATCTTCTACCGGGTCCAGACCATCAGAGGGGTTCGCGTCGTTTGCAACACCCAGCTCTACCTCGACCTGATCAACTACCCCGCTCGAGGTCGCGAGCAGGCGGAGGTGCTCCGCCGCGAGAAGCTGGGGTACTGAGGCGAGCATGCCACGGCCGCGGAGTGCCGGCGCCTACAAGCAACCTTTCTGTTTTCTTCTCGTCGCCCTCCTTGTTCTCCAGGCCGCCCCGGCGCTGGCCGAGCCCGAAGCCTACTTCTCACCCAACGGCGGAATCCGGGACCGCCTCCTCCGCGCCATCAACCACACCAAGGCGACGATCGACCTGGCCATCTTCGACTTCACGTCCGGGGAACTGGCCGGGGCCCTTGCAGCGGCCAGGGAGCGAGGAGTAGTGATCCGGATGGTGGCCGACTCCCGCCAGGCCCAGGGCAAGCACTCCGAGATCTCGTTTTTGCTGCAGAAGGGGGCCCAAATTCGCCTCCTCAAGGGGAACGGGCGGGGTATCATGCACCATAAGTTCGCCATCTTTGATGGAAAGCTCCTGGTGACGGGCTCCTACAACTGGACCGATTCGGCGGAGCGCTTCAACCACGAGAACGCACTGGTTCTGGACGACTCCGAGATCATTCGGCGGTACCAGGCACGCTTCGAGCACCTTTTCAACGGCCGTGAGACGTTTTCAGTTCGAGCCCCTCGGTGAAGAAACCGCATACTGGACCCCCGCCAGAATACGCAATAGAAAAGGCTGCCCTCGTGTATTCTCCCGATCAGAGCTGAGGCCATGAGCGACCATACCGGCATCGAGTGGACCGACGCCAGCGGATCCGAGGGCGGCGATGCAGCAGATAGATAGCCAGACGCGGCTAAAGAGCCTTCTTCGCGAGCTGTTTCAGCTCGATGTAGCCGACCTGGACTTCGGCCTCTACCGGCTCTTCCGCCTCAAGAGGGATGAGGTCGAGGCGTTCCTGAACAAGCAGCTCCCGGCCGAGGTGGACCGGGCCTTCGAGGCCGCGGCCGGCGCCGAGCGCGAGGCGCTTCAGAAACGCGTGGACGAGCTGGCCGAGCGGGCACGCGCGTCCGTTGCCGACGACGCCATTCTCCCGAGCGGAGAGCCCAACCCGGCCCACGCGGCGGCCAAGGCGGTCAAGGAGTACGCGGAGGCCCGAAGCCGGCTCCAGGCGGTCGAGGCTTCCGAGGCGCAGCGCTCCGAGGTCTTCAATCTCCTCTATGCCTTCTTCTCCCGCTACTACGACGATGGCGACTTCATCCCGCGCCGGTTCTACGGCGCGCGCGCCTCCTACGCGGTCCCATACAACGGCGAGGAGGTCCTCTTCCACTGGGCCAACAAGGACCAGCACTACATCAAGACTGGCGAGGCCTTCCGCGACTACGCCTTCACGGTCTCAGCGGTGAGCGGGCTGTACCGCGTGCGCTTCGAGCTCGTCGAGGCGACGGCGCCCAAGGACAACACGAAGGGGGACACCCGCTTCTTCTTTCCGCTCCCAAAGGAGGCAACTTTCGACAAGGCCACGCGCACCTTCACCGTCCCGTTCCATTACCGCCTGCCGACCGAGGCGGAGGTCGCAAAGTACGGCAAGAACGCCAAAGCCCAGGAGGCCATCCTCGACGAGGCCGCGCCCAAGATCCTCGAAGCCGTCACAGACGGGTTCCTGCGGAGCGCGCTGTCGGCGCCATCGGCGATCGGCAGGCCCGCCGAGGGGGAGGAGCCGCCCACGCTCTTGCGCCGTCGGCTGAGTCACTTCACGAAGAAGAACACCACGGACTACTTCGTCCACAAGGACCTGGGTGCTTTCCTCCGGCAGGGGCTGGAGTTCTTTGTCCGGGACCAAGTCGTGCACGAGGCCGACCTCGAAGGGGACTTCGATGCCAAGCGCCGGACCATCCGCGTCTTCCGTAAACTCGCCGAGACGCTCATCAGCTTCCTTGCCCAGGTCGAGGACGCCCAGAAGCGGCTCTTCGAGAAGAAGAAGTTTGTCCTGCGGACGGACTACCTTGTCCCGACCCAGCACGTTCCTCGCGTGCTGTGGCCGGAAGTGCTCGCCAACAAGGCACAGATTGCCGAGTGGAAGGATCTGTTCGCCCTCGCGCCGAAATCGGACCTCTTCAACTTCAAGGGCCAGGTCAACGAGCGGGTGCTGGACCAACATCCGACCCTCGTTGTAGACACGGCGCTGTTCGACGAGCACTTCAAGGAGCGCCTTCTTGCGTCGTTCGACGATATCGATGAAGCAACCGCGGGTATTCTCGTGTGGGCCGAGAACTACCAGGCCTTGCGCCTCTTGGATGGTAGGTATCGCGGGCGGATCGACTGTGTGTACCTTGACCCGCCCTACAACTCTAAGACCACGGAGATCCTCTATAAGAACAACTACAAGCACTCGTCGTGGCTTGCCCTGATGGCGGGGCGCTTGGAGCGTAGCCGTTTGCTCGCCGCTCCGGAGTCGACTCATGTGCTCGCTATCGACGAGAATGAGCAGGAGCGCCTCGGCCTTCTCCTTGGCCAGATGTTCCCAGACGCAGATCGCGTCACCGTAACAGTGGTCCACAACCCGCGGGGCATTCAGGGGAGCGGGTTCTCCTACACGCACGAGTATGCCGTCTTCGTGATGCCCGATGGCGGTGTCCTCCCGAAGCGCGAGCTCGACGAGGAAAAGGAGAAGCCCCTCATGAAGACCGGCTCCGTTTCCTCCCGCGAGGAAGGGCGGAACATGTTCTACCCCATCTATGTGAAGGCTGGAGTCGTGACACGTTTGGGGGCCGTCCCTGCCGACGACTTCCACCCTGGGATGAAGCAGCGCGTAACGAAGGAAGGCGAGACCGAGGTCTGGCCTATCGACTCGGCAGGGAATGAACGCAAGTGGCGCTACAAGGCGACCTCCCTGCAGCCCCTACTGAAGAACCTGACGGTACGACAAGGGAGGGATGGGCGCCAGACGATCTACCTGAAGAAAGATGCAGAATCGTATCGGACCGTGTGGAGCGACCCCAAGTACAACGCTGCTGAGTATGGCAGCACTCTCTTGAAGCACATGGGGCTCGGTGACTTCTCCTTCCCAAAGTCGATTCACACAACGGCAGACTGCCTACGCGTCGCGCTCGGGGGAGAGGACGGAGTCGTCCTAGACTACTTCGGTGGCAGCGGAACTACCGCGCACGCCGTAATCATGATGAACCGAGGCGATGGGTTGTCGCGGAAGTTCATCGTCGTGGAGTGTGCCGATTACTTCAAGGATGTTCTTCTCCCTCGTATTCAGAAAGTCATGTTCGCGCCGGAGTGGAAGGATGGGAAGCCGGCGCGGCTCACGACCAAGGAGGAGGCCGAGCGGACGCCGCGGCTGGTGAAGGTGCTTCGCCTCGAGAGCTACGAGGACGCGCTCCACAACACGTTCTCGGACAAGGCCATCGAGCGGCTCGCCGAGCGCGAGAAGGCGTACCGGGAGGCGGTCGGCGAGGAGGAGTACCGCATCCGCTACCTGGTGAAGCTGCCGCTGGAGGCCAGCGACTCCATGCTCAACCTCGCGAGGCTCGAGCACCCCTTCGACTACACGCTGGAGGTGCTGACGGACCACGGCCCCAACACCGAGATCGTGGACCTCGTGGAGACCTTCAACTGGCTCTACGGGCTCCGGGTCCACCAGCTCCTGACTTGGGTGAACGGAAAGGACAAGACCGCCAAGGAGAGAGACGGCCGGTCCTACCGGGCGGTCGTGGCGAGCGACCGCGAAGGGAAGAAGCGGATCCTCGTGGTCTGGCGCGACATGACCGGCCTCGACCCGAAGGTCGAGAGGCCTTTCTTGGAGGCGAAGGCCAAGGAGGTCGGGACGTTCGAGGAGCAGTGGATCAACGGCGACACGGCCGCGAAGGGCTTCGCCTCCCTTGAAGGTCTCTTCAAGCGGCTCATGGAGGAAGGGGAGCGATGAACGTCGAGCGCTCCCTGGTCCTGAACCGCTACTTCCACGGCCTCTTCGGCGTGGAGCGGTTCGACGAGCTCCGGCGGGCGCTGAAGGATCAGGAGGAGGGGCCGGGACCGGACGGCCACAGCCGTTTCTTCCACGTGCTCGCGGGCAGGGCCGGCCTTCGCATCGACCGCCGCACGCTGGCCGACTACGACCTCCGCGTGCTTGGGTACGAGGCCCTGCTCGCGAAGAACCGGCGGGCCGAACCGTTCCGGACCTTCAAGTACTTCCAGTACCTTGCGCTTTTGTACTCGGAGGTCTTCCTCGACCACCTGACCGCGGACCCGAAGGCGTTCCTGCTGGAGCTGAACGGGTTCCGGGCCAGCAAGGCCGACCTTGCCGACATCCCCGCCTTCGAGCCGGACGATCTCCGGCGCCTGGCGTTCTTCATGGCCACGGGGAGCGGCAAGACGCTGCTGCTCCACGTGAACATCCTCCAGCTCCTGCACCACCTGAAGAGCGGCAAGCATCCGGAGGCGCTGGTTCGGCGGTCGGACGGCCGGAAGGAGTTCGACAACATCCTCCTCATCACGCCGGGGGAGGGCCTCTCCGACCAGCACCTCGCGGAGCTGCACGACTCCGGCCTCGACGCCGGGAGATTCGACCGAAGCGCAACGGGCGGGCTGTTCGGGCCCCGGGTGCAGGTTATCGAGATCCACAAGCTCGCGGAGGAACCCTCGGGCGAGGGCGTGAGCGTGCCGATCGCCGAACTTGGCACGCGCAACCTCGTCATCGTGGACGAGGGGCACAAAGGGACGGGGAGCGAGGCCAAGACGTGGAAGAGCCGTCAGAAGGCGCTGAGCGAGGACGGCTTCCTCCTGGAGTACAGCGCGACGTTCGCCCAGGCCATCGGAGCGGCGACGAGGTCCGTTCGGGAGGATCTTCTCTCCGAGTACGGGAAGGCCATCCTCTTCGACTACTCCTACCGCTACTTTTACGGCGACGGCTACGGCAAGACGTTCCGCGTCCTGAACCTGAAGAAGGCCTCCGCCGCCAAGGCCCATGAGCTCATGCTCGGCGGCCTCCTGGTCTTCTACCAACAGGCTATGCTCCACAGGCAGCATCACGAGGAGCTCCGGCCGTACAACGTCGAGAAGCCCCTCTGGGTTCTGCTCGGCACGAGCGTGAGCAAGAAGCGGCCTGACGAGAAGGACGCGACCGCCGCCGCTGAGGAGGAGCGCACGGACGTTGCCGAGGTGGTCGCGTTCCTCCGAAAGTTTCTCGAGGATCCCGACTGGGCGGTGGACCGCATCGCAAAGATCCTCGCGAGCAAGAGCGGCTTCGCCGAACTGGATTCGGGGAACGACCTCTTCGAGAAGCACATTCGACACATCGCGAGAGAGAAGGCCGAGCCCCTCTACAAGCGCATCTGCAAGGACCTGTTCCACGGCCAGGGCGGGCTGGAGGTCGTGGAGATCAAGCGGAGCGGTGAGATCGGCCTCCGTGTCTCGGCCGGCTCACACAAGGAGCTCCCGTACTTCGCCATCATCAACATCGGCGACGTGGCGGACTTCCGGAAGCACCTGGAGAAGGCGGTCAAGATCGAGGTCAGGGAAGACGTCATGAGTGACTCGCTCTTTGACCGCATCAGCCGCGCGGACTCGCCGATCAATATGCTCATCGGCGCGAAGAAGTTCATCGAAGGCTGGTCGAGCTGGCGCGTCTCCTCGATGGGCCTGCTGCGCATCGGCAAGGGCGAGGGATCGCAGGTCATCCAGCTCTTCGGCCGCGGCGTGCGCCTCAAGGGGAAGGACAAGTCGCTCAAGCGGAGCCACGCGCTGGGTGGCGCGCCCGACTGGCTGGAGAGCCTCGAGACCCTCTCCATCGTGGGCTGGAACGCCGACTACCTGCAGACCTTCCGCGAAATGCTGGAGAAGGAGGATCTCGCCAAGGAGCTGGCGCCGCTTCGCGTCGAGCAGAAGGACATCCCCGCTTGGGCTCTCGTTCCGCAGACCCCCGAGGGCTTCGACTGCTCGGCCGACACATGGGAGCTGAGCGACGAAGGGCCGCGGGTGGTCATCGACCTCCTGCCACAGGTCGTCAGCCTGGCGCCGACTACGGCAGGCGCGACGGAGGAGGCGGCCCGGGCCGGGGCATCCACGACCATCCTGCCCGGGGAAGCTCCGTACTCCGGCCTCGTGGATCTCGACCGACTCCACGCGGAGCTGGTGGAGTACAAGGTCGCCAAGGGGTACGGGAATGTCTTCGTCCGGCGCGAAGCGCTTCGCGAGGTTCTGTTCTCCCGCTGCGAACTCCGCATGCTGACGGAGGAGGCGAGGGACCCCACGAAGGTCCAGCAGGCGGCGTCCCGGGCGGTGAAGACCTACTTGGACCGCTTCGCCCGTCTCCGCGAGCGGCAGGCCGAAAGCGCTCATGCCGAGCCACAGCTCGTGGTTCGCGAGCGCCAGGTTGTCTATGAGTACAGGATCACGGTCCACGCAGAAGGGCCCGGTGAGAGGCTCCTCAAGGAGATCGAGGCGCTCCTCCAGAAGCCGATCAAGGATCTGCTCGGGAACGCCGGGGAGCCGTTGCCCCGCCTGCATCTGGACTGGCACCTCTTCAACCCGCTTCTCTTGGAAGGCGGCAAGGAGTGGCAGGCGCACGTGACCGTGAGCCCACCGCCGCTGGTCCAGAGCGAGAGGAAACTCGTCGAGGACCTTCGCGACTTCTGGGAAAGCAACCGTGATGCTCCCGAGCACCGCGACACCGAGGTCTGCCTGCTCCGGAACCTCCCCAAGGTCGGAGTCGGGATGTTCGTCAGGAGCGGGTTCTACCCCGACTTCATCCTCTGGATCCGCAACCGGAAGACGAAGGCCACCCGGGTCGTCTTCCTCGATCCCCATGGGCTCCACCACGAGGGAATCGAGGGCAACGACCGCTTCGAGGCCATTGAGAAGCTCCGCGCCCTCAGCAAGGACGCGCGATTCACGAAGAAGAAGATCAGCCTCGACGGCTACATTCTCGCCCCGGCAAAGACGACACCCAACAGCATCCCGGGCGCCAAGACAATGACCTGGGCGGATCTCGAGGGAAGGTTCCCCCTCCTCCGGCAGGACGGAGCCTACATCGAAAAAGCAGTCGCAGGAGGATAGAGAGGGACGGCTCAAGCACCTCGAACAGGCATGAGCCCGGGGCCACTGCAAGCGGTCCCCGCTGAGACAAGATCGATGAGACGCGCGGAGTATGATTGGAAGACCCTCGTCGAGCTCGGCGCCGCGGACATCGTCGCGGGCCTGCAGGCGCCCACCGTTCGTGGCGTGGACCTGAAGTTGATCACGGGGGCGTTCGCCGAGGCGCTCGCCGCTGACGGTCTGGACCCCAGAAGCCCCATGACGGTGCGATGGGCCGAGCCGCCGCCTCACCGAGACGCTTACGTGTTCGAGCAAGCGGACGCGGACAATATGGACCAGGTCGCCTATAATGCGAGCGTGGGGAGTGTCTAACTACTCTTGCGGCCGGTGCTTAAACCATTGAGAGCAGGCGGCATTTCGAGGCTTCGAGCCGGCGGGCTGGATCGTCTGGCTCAATCTCTTATAGAGGAGGATCTGATACATCGCTGGTACCGAATTATAATGGGATTCGACGCCCGCCTGGTGCGGCGTCTCGTTGGGGAATTCTCAATTCAAAGCGGCAATCTTGTATTAGATCCGTTCTGCGGTTCGGGGACCACACTAGTTGAGTGCCAACAACTCGGAATACCAGCGGTGGGGATCGACGCTAACCCGGTCTGTGTCCTAGCTTCCCGCGTCAAAACGAACTGGCAACTGTGCCCGGAAACGCTCGAGATTCTTCTGCCGGCAATCGTCGCCCGGGGTCGTGTTTTCTTCTCTCGAAACGACCTGACCCGCCATGAGGCTCTTCAATATCTCGCAAAGAGCGGCATGATCACGCGTGGGTGGATATCGTCTCTGAAGGCGAGGAAGGTGATAGCGCTCCTATTAGCTATCGAGGCCAGCTGTGTTTCGCCTGCATATAAGCAGTTCTTTCTTCTCGCCTTGCTTTCCGCCGTCGTGAGGAGGATCGCTGACATCAAGTTCGGGCCAGAGGTCTACTGTCTTAAGCAGTGTCGGCGCAAGAAGGTTATTGCGAGCTTCTTATGGTACGCACGGATGATGATTGGCGACTTATACAAGATCCGAGACCGCGTAGGCTCGCGAGTCCGCTCGAAAGTAATACTCGGCGACTCGCGTCATTGTGGCTCAATTGTGAATGAGCGTATCGGGCGTCCCGTCGATTTCATTCTTACTTCGCCGCCTTACCCAAACGAACACGACTACACGCGATGCACTCGGCTCGAGTTGGTTATTTTGGGGCATGTCCGATCTTTGGACTCGCTTCGCGCGATTAAACGAAAGATGCTTCGCTGTCATACGAAGGGAATCTACGCCGGTGATTCTGAAAGCAGTCGCGCAGTAAGGTTCAGACCGGTGAGCGCGGTGATCAGTAAGTTGGAGCGCCGCGCGTATGGGAGGAGCGATGGATTCTCGCAGTTATACGGACGTGTGATTGGTGAGTATTTCGGTGGAATGCTGGCGCATCTGAAAGACGCTTACGAGTCAGTAAAGCCTGGTGGTATTTGTGCTTATGTGGTCTGTGACCAGCAATCACTGCTTGGAGTGTACGTTAATACGCCGGAAATATTGAAGCAAATCGCGACGGCAAGATCTGTCGGATTTAGATTCGTTACGAGCATAGGATGGAAGAGGACGAAAGGGTCGACTGGGCAGCGACAGCTTACCGAGCGCGTCCTAGTGTTGGAAAAGCCGCGATGACAGGGAGTGTCTAAATGGCCCCCAAATCCGTCGCTGGCGGAGATTGGCATCCTATCAAGCTATCGGCTGCGGTTTTCGGGCACATCTCTCAAGGGCTCTACCGGAGCCCCGCCGGTGCGATTAAAGAACTGATCTCCAATTCGTTTGACGCAGATGCGTCCCTCGTCAGAATTCACACCGACTTTCCTCGATTCGAGAGATTCAGTTGTGAGGATACCGGCCTAGGGCTGGAGAAGGGCGAATTCCTCCGATTGATGGAGCGGGGGATCGGCACGAGCTACAAGCGGACCGGGGACGACATGACTACTTCCGTGTATAAGCGGCCGATCATCGGCCGCCTGGGAATAGGCATTCTCGCTCTCGCACAGATTTGCTCCGAGTTCACCATAATCTCGCACCATAGGAAAACGAAGACCGCCTTCAGAGCGAGCATCAGATTCCCGCCGTATACGAAGCAGGAGATCGAGAAGATCCTGAAAAAGCGGCGTCAGTCACCCGACGACGAAACATTTGTGCAGGGCGGTGAGTACACGATGGAGGACATCGACTTCGACGATGAGAAGTCGGGCGTCAGGATTTTCACGAATTATTTGCGCGAAACATTCCGAAAACGTATGCGAAATCTGGACTCTTATGCTAGGAAACTCCACCTCAAGAAGACGGGCCCATACAAGGACTTCGAGGAGTTTCTCGCGTCGATCTATGGCGCCGCCTCTGGCGCCGTCAGGAGGAATCCGTCGCTCAGCCGACACTCCGACTACGACCAGTTGCTTTTCGGCTTGGCGCTCGCCGCTCCCCTGCCGTACTTCGATGGTAGTGACGGCAATATTGCTCTGAGCACTCCACTGCTGAAGCAGTATCAGCGGACCGTGAAATCATATCGTTTTCGCGTTGACGTCGATAATGTGTCACTCGCTCGTCCGCTCTATTTGCCATCAGATCGGGAACATCATAGTGGGGCTGACTGCTCGGTGTCGGAACCGATAGACAAGCAGGTCGACGTGGTGGACGGGGTGAGCAGGGAGCGGGTTCGTGTTGCGCTCTATCCGATCAAAGTAAGAGGCGAGGATTTGCAATTCCGTCTGTATGAGTTTAGGTACGCTAACCAGAATGTCGGGGGGCGACCGCTTGCGTTTTCGGGATACGTATTTCAGCAAACCGGGCGTCTATACCCCCGCGAGATTCAGGGGAGTCTCGTACGCATCAGAAATGTTGCTATCGGATTCTATGATCCAGGCATCATGGGGTACCCTCTCGCGGAAGGCCCCCGCTACAGCATGGTCTCGCTGGAGCTCTTTGTTGAGCAGGGGTTTGAAGACGCCCTTAACATTGATCGGGATAGCTTTAACCAGCTGGATGGGCACTACATGAGGATGCAGAACTTTGTTTACAACCTTCTGCATGACATAGTGTTTCCTCAAACGTGGGGAGAGGAAAAGGAACGTAACCGCAGAAAGAAATCGGTGAAGGAGTCGGAGGGTGAGCGCGCGTTCCTGAGGGCGTTTCGTGACGCGACCAAGGAGCGTTACGCGCGTCTCGTTCGGAGTGAGAAGCGCCGGGATGTCCGGGCGAATGGCACTTCCCCGGTGCGATTTCGTCGGAACGCACGGCGAATCGAGATAGATAGCTGGCACCCCGGCCTCAAGAAGGTGCTGAGCCGGAGACGCTACAGGTTACTAGCAGAGCGAATTGTCATTGCATTCGAGCGAGCGGCGCTTGAATCTGATCAGAGCCGAAGACGTCAAGTGTTTTACGCGTTACTCCGTGGGATCCTTTCCAGAGTGTAAGACGGATGCCGGCGGAGTTTGAGAAATATTGGTCAGATCTAAGAAAGCACCATAAGCGTCGGCGGCACTGGTTGCCAGCCGCGGTCGCGCTCGCCCGCGAGCTCGCAGGGCGGTCAGGACTCAAGTATTTCACCCTGTGCGCACGTTCGATGGTCGATGTGTTCATGTTCGTGAGAGAGGGCCTTCTGGATTATTCCGCTGGGGATCAGATGGTGAGGAACGTCAGTTTTTGTGAGATGGACGAGGAGTTATTTCCAGAGATTAAAGAGCTAATCGGTTTGGAGGATGCTGGCTTCCCTGGCAGACTCGAGGACTTGGCCCTGTTCGAGGACGATGGGCTTACTGGTCAATACGGGACGATAGATGAAGTCAGCGGCGCACTCGAAGACGAAGGGCTGCCGAGACAGTCGGTAGACATGCTGATTACGAAGCGCCGTTATCTGCAACTTAGAGGATCTTTTCCGTACGACGTAATAAACCTGGATTTCTGCGGCTACTATTACGAGCCGCCGGACATTCTCCGGATCAATCAGACTGTAGGACGGTTCTTAGAATGGCAGCGCGAGGCGGCAGCCTACGGCAAGATCGAGGAATTCGTGATTTTTGTGACCTGCCGTCATGACGATCGCTTCCCCCCAGCGGCGACTGAACACTTGAAGGATATCGCGAGAGCCAATTACAGCGGGCACGAACCCTACCGAAGTTACTTCGAGCGGACACGTAGGCTGGGAGACATCGAGAGGTGGGCGAATGGCGATAATGAGGATTTTTTCCTGTCGGTGTGGCCAAAGGAGATTGCGCGGCTGGCGCAGCGGTGCGGCTGGGGAATGGAGATCTTAGGCTACCCATACTACGATCGTGTCAGCGATGGGGGGTATCCCTACAAAATCGCATGCTTAGTTGTTAGGTTTCGAAACGTGCAGTCCGAGAGTAATTACCTACAAGTTGCGCTGCATGCTTTGAATCGGGATTCGCGAGAGCTGATACGAGAAATTTCCGCGGAGAGCGTGGAAGGTCGCCAGCTAACGACCGACCTAGCGGCGATCGTGGAGCTGAGAAACAGGCATGCAACGGCAAGGAACCGGCCGATTCTTCAAATGCCACAAGCTGGCGGATAGATTAGCGGATAGATTAACGGAGAGGAGTCCACCCGGATCTTTGATCTCGTCACCCACACCGACATACTCGGGTATGGTGAATGTCTTACCTAAAGCCATGGGGGCGCTTCGTATCATCGTCTCCTTGTGGCTCTTCGTCATCGTCAGAATCACATCAGCCCACTCGACACCTTCTCGTCCGAATCGGGTTGCCCGATGAGTACGGAGGTCAATTCCGCGCCGCTTCATCGCTTGAACCGCCAGTTCAGTTGCACTGTCTCCACTACGGGCCTGGGTCCCCGCCGAGCGCACAGTCGTCAGGGAGTGCTGAGCGACCACGGATCGGTCGCAAGGAGGGTCACGGGTCCGCTACCGGTTCTGGGGACGCCCCAACAAGGCGTAACCGTAGATGCCACAGGGGGATCGGATACTCGTCGTGCGCGTTCGAGAGGAGCTCCGACGGGCGGATTGACTGACGTGGGTACTGGTGCTCCCAATCGGGCCGGGGAGGTGGGCGGTATGCGGCAGGCGGTCGCGGCTGTCTTGATCTCGGGCCTGGTCCTCGGCCTCGCAGCCCCGGGGGCGGAGGCGCGTCATCACGGCGCCGCCACCAGGCGTGGCCCTGGGGATGGCGTGTGAACACCATCGGCCCTGCTGGGGTTCTTCCCCATCGCAACCGCCTTCGCGAGCTTCTCGGCTGGAGGATTGCGTTTTCAGGTTGTGCCGAGAACACGGTGATCTGGGGTCACCTACGTTGACGAAAGGAAGGGCAGGGATAGTAATATCGCGTGATATGAGAGTGTCCCGCCTAAGAAATTGGTGGGTTTCGCTCCAGCGAGGAGTCTCCTGCAGCGCGGAGAGCAACCGGCCCCAACACTGACAGGAGGAGAACTACTGCGCAGTGGCAAATGGCCTCACCACGTCTGTTCCTGCTAGGTAGCTAGCGAGGCCGTAACAAAACTGTAAAGGCTGGGTCGCAAGGAACTCATGAACGAGCCAGGAATGACCCCCAGAGATCACTGTGTCGAATTCGTTCGGCCGGTACCTTGTGATCGATCCCAGATAGAACATCACGGCATAGCCTGCTGGAAGGAGCGGTAATGCTTCCCTCGGCTCGCCTGTCCAAAAGTAGCACCTGTAGCCTTCCCCGCTGACCGTCAGCAGCGTGCGTATTCCTACTGTCTTCAGTGACGCTGCTACCTTGCGCATCGCTTGGTCGATGCCGGCTCCACGCCGACCCGCTATTGCCTCACTCTCGAACCAGACGTGACCTTTTTGAGTTCCGTCGGCATCAGGAGTTACTCGACGGAGGACTCTCTGAAAGGCACGTCGGCGACGAACGCGAGGCAATGTCTCTTTGACGTCCTTATCTTGACCATCGAGAATCAGACGGACCCATATCTGACTGCCATCATGCAGAACGCGGGTTTCCTTGATCGGTACGAAGGCCGAGCGACGGCCGGTGACACGAGTGAACGTCCGATGGATGCTTGGAATCTGTCCGAGAAGATCGCGTATCCTGTATTCTCTCCCCGAGCCGACCCGACCTCCGAAGAGTCGCACGAACTCCGTGAACACTCTCGATCGATCTGGTGATGCGGCCTGCATTCGAACGAACTGGCCTTCGAAACGAAGGCGTTGCCTCTCAGTGTTGCGCCTTGACTCCGTGATTCCGTGAAACGCGCCGATCGGGAGGGGGACTCCACGGAGCGCGAGCGTCATCTTCGCAAGATTTAAGAACGAGTAATAGTAGAGGAGCGGTTTTGAGCCTATCCGACAATTCGTCGCGGTATCGAAAAAGTCACGGGCTTGGTCAACGTAAGCATAGGCTTCCGTTTGGCGCGGACCCTCCAGTCGTTGCCCTATGAGATGCGCGAAGAACTCCCAGATATCCGCGGTCACGATGCGTGGTTGTCGGCGACTAAACCACACTGCAAAGCCGGATGGGGCATCTTCTAGGATCCGCCCATTTGGCCTTGCCTGAGGAAAAGGTGCTGGCATACGCTCCTCTCGGGGGGGTCAAAATATTCCAGCCGCGGTGGGCGGACTCGCCGCTGGCCATTCGCTTACGTCGGCCCATCCCATACAGCTGTCGGTTGATGCTAGGGAAGGCCCCGCTCTTTTCTTTAATAGCGACGCGCCCGGCCGACCCTGACAGCTGCCGCCGTCACGCTCAGGCGAAACTTCATCATCTGCTCGCTGACGCCGTATAGGTGAGCTGCCCGAGGCAGTGAGAGTCCCTGGCGGACGATGAGAATCGCCGCCTCGTCCGGAACGAGCAACGCCCCGGCAAGCCAGGTCGCCTCCCCCTCCTGTTCCTGATCCCAGTCTCGGCATCCGCGACCATCAAGGGCCGGACGGGGCGGGTGAAGCAGCAAACCGTGTGAGAGTTCATGCGCTAGGTTGCTGGCCTGCCGCCCCGCACTGTGCGAATCGTTGTGGACGATGACGCGGGCCGTCCCGTCAAACACGGTGATGGCCGAGAAGGCCGATCGGGCGATGCGGGAGAAGTGCCGGACCATTTCCGGCGCCTCCCGGTTAAGGCCGCTCAAGGGGATGACCGGGATCGCCAGGTGCTCGGCAAGCCGAAGCGGGTCCAGTGGATCGGTGGGCCGCAACTGCATCTCTTGCCGCACCTCGAGGGCGATCTCATTCGCCTCGGTCTTGAAACCCTGGCGTAGCCTCACGGAGCTTACTCCTTCCGTAGCCGCCTGTAAGTGACCTTCACGAGCTCCTCGAGGGTTGCCGCGTTCTTGGGAGTCAGGTGCGGATCGGCCCGCAGGTAGGTTGAGATCATGGCCAGGGTCTCCGGCTTCTTGGCAGATAACGGCTTGGGCCGGACGAACTGCTCGGCCTTCAGGCCTGACCACGCCAGAAGCTTCGCAAGGCTGTCGACGTCCGGCCGCCTGCCCTGGGCCATGCGGGTGAGGGTGGACGCGCTGACCTTCGACTGAGCCGCAACCTGCTTCCAGTTCAGCTTACGAGCTTCGCGAGCCCCGTCGAGCGCTGCGTAGAATGCCGCCGCATCGAAGTGGCCGTTTGCACCGCTGCCGCCGTCTGCCATGCCGTCCTCCTCCTTTGGTGGCGCGAATTTCTCTCTTGCAATTGTACGCCTACCGTGCAATTCTGTTCTTGCCGGGTTGCGACCCTGCAATCGAGGGTCACGCCGGCAAGTCTACAGGAAGGAGACCCGTCATGACAAAGGATGATCGGCAGCACCCGCCACACCCTGGTCACCCTGCCCATCCGCCGCACCCGGAGCACCCCCCGCGGCCGGAACCGCCGGGAGGACCCGTGCACCCCCCTCGTCCCCACGGGAATCAATAGTTTAGGGGACCTCTCGCCCTGCTGGTGGGCGGCAGCCGAGCTCCGCCCGTGGTGGGTCCGGGAGGTCGCCGACATGGGAGTGGCGTACCCTTCGTTCAGGCCCCTGGTCCGCCGCCGCCACCGGGAGCTTTGGAGCGTCGTCGCCTCGAGGTCACCGGGGCGGCATCACGTGCTGGTGGAGCCCGAGAGCGACCGCGAGCGGGTCGAACGCGACCAGTGCGGCGAGTTCGTGCTGGCCTGGCGCGGTTCGATCACACCGTTCCCCTCGGGCATGTCCTTCGAGGAGGTCCAGGCCATCGTCGCGGATCTGGACGAGGATGTCCCCGTCAGGGTCCTGGCTGACGGCGCGCTGGCCCACTACGACGAGTGCGGGGGCAAGCATTCGCCGCGCCCCGGCCTCCAGCTCGGACAGGTCCCGGAGGGCACTTTCCAGATCGAGATCGCCCATCGCCGTCCCCCGGGTTGCCCGATCGCCCGCTCCCGCTGGCCTCGGATCAACCGGGACCACCGACGCGGGCCACCGCCTCATCTGCTCAATGCGATCGAGGCGCTCTGCATCCTGTTCCCCGCTGACGGAGCATGGGTGTGGGGCGTTCACGGCATTCGGCATTACGCGAATTACACGGTGATCTGGCTGGCAAAGCACCTGGTCTGGGTGGAGGCACGGCAGAGGGGCATAAGCGTCGACGAGGCCTGGCCCGGAAGCGTTGTCGGTCATGATCCGGCGCAGCTTCGGGGCGTTCTTGGTCAACGTGATCCTTGTCGTTGTGGTTCGGGAAAGGTCTATGGGGACTGTTGCTGGCCTGGTGACGCTCTGGCCCTCGACTTCGAGACCTGGCGGAAAGGAGGTCAACCATGAGGACGGCAAGTTTCTGGATTCTCGTAGCTGGGATCGTGTTGCTGCTTGACCCGCATTGCAAGGGCGGTTGTCGTTCGCTGGCTGAGCATCTCTTGGCTCACGGCCTCCAGCGGTTATAGGTCGGGAGATAGGCGGCAGTTTTGCGGAATATAGGGTAGAACTTCTACTCGGCTTTGCACGTGTCCCCAAAATCGGGGAGTACTCTAAACAACGCCCGCGGTCAGAGGGCTGACTGATCAGTGTGGTAAGTGCCCAGAACTTACTGATCTGGGGACATTTATTCCGCCGGGCTTTGGGGCTGTGGCGGTTTCGGAGTCCCTTGCAGTGTGGGCCCGGGGTGACGCACAGCTCGTCGGCGGGGCCGGCGCCGTGCAGAAAAAAAGCGCACGGCTTGGCCCCGGTCGAGCGCCAGCCCGCGCCACGCGGTCCGGGCGGTGATCCGGGCGCTCCCCGGCGGGGCCTTCGCCGTGCAGGAAACGGCGCACGGCTCGGCCCCGGTCGAGCGCCAGCCCGCGCCACGCGGGCCGGGCGGTGATGCACGCGGTGGCAGCCCAGGCAACTGACCGCGGTCGATCCGCCAGGTAAGGCCGAGCGGCCCGCGATCAATAGGTTCGCCCGTCCGCAGCTCTTCTGAGTGTACCGCCCCTTTCGCGCCCGTCAACCCCTCCGGCCCGTGCCGGTGAGCATAAACGGCCGCCTCCCCGCTCCCTCCTCCCGTCGGTCGCGGGTCCCCTCCATTTATCCCTCCCCGGCGCGAGCCTCCGGGGTCCTCCACTTCGTTCCGGCCCTCCGGGTGACCGGCACGAAACCGTTCCGGGCGGCCCTGTCTGATCCATGTTCCGCCTCGGCCTCTTGATCCTCCCTCCCACCATCGCCACACGCGAGGCTTCGATCGCCGTCAGCGGCGAAGGGCGCTGAGGAGAGGGCCGCCCTCCACTGGGGCGGTCCCCTTGATTCATCTGCGGGGCGTGCTCGCAGGGGGCCGTCCGAAGGGCGGCCAATCTCCTCAGGAGGTGCTGCCATGGCAGCAGATCGGTTCGTCGCGGTGGTGGGGGCCCGGGCCTTGCCGGAGGCGTGGGCGGGTCAGGTGGCTGAGGTGGTCCGGTTCTTCGTGGATCGGGGCTGGGGGATCGGCTCAGGCGGAGCGCGCGGGGCGGATGAGCACGCTCTCGGCGCGGTGCTGGCGGCGGGTTCCGAGGCGTGCGGGCGTTCCGTCGTCTTCCTTCCAGGCTCGCTGG
>Ga0214473_10002231_pt1 | contig 24039 bp, 18 predicted proteins | sample RVTome_7_FD_203509 | JGI IMG/M metagenome (GOLD analysis project Ga0214473, IMG submission 203509) | Soil microbial communities from uranium-contaminated site in the Upper Colorado River Basin, Wyoming, United States - RVT98D197 | ecosystem: Environmental > Terrestrial > Soil > Contaminated >... | reverse complement strand
AGGCGGTTGTAGGGGTTGCTCACCGTGTGAACGACCGGCTGCCAGCCGTAGCTTCGCAGATGCTTGACGAACTTGAGCGTCCGCTGGATGCCCCCGCCACCCTGCGGCGGAAAGCGGTAGGCGAGGACGAGCACGCGGCGGCGGGCGAGCGCGGAGCCCTCCGCTGCCGTCATGTGGCAATCGGCTCCAGCGCGCCGGACTCCTTCCGCCTCTGCGCGGGCAGAGGGTAGAGCTTCACGTGCCTCACCATTCGGCCCATCTTAGCGATGCGGAGTTCGGAACGCAAGAACGGGGGGTCGGGGCTGATCACGATACAGCGATCCGGGTCCCTGTGTCTTGATGTCGTCGGCTGCTCTGGTTGGGAAAAAGTGTTCCACTATTCGGATACGGCGGCGCTTGTCGAGGAAGGTTGCCCTCTCAAGTTGCTGCTTTTTCCCATGGGCGCCTGTCTGATCACGCCGGCGAGTCGACAGGCACGAAGCTTGCTACGTATGTGTCCGAAGACTGGGCCCTGGTGCTACAGCGAGGAGAGCGAGATGCGGCAGCGAACACGGTCACGGCGGACGGCGGGGCCGCGGACCGCCACGAGTGCCCGGATTCCTCACATGCCCATTGACCGGGGCCGCCCCCGACGGTTAGGTTGGAGCTCATGGTGACGCCGAACCGGCCGGCAAGTCTGGCCGCTCTCACCCCCGCCAATCCGGTGCCGCAAGGCGCGCCCGGGAGCGACCGCCGCGCGGAGACACCCCCGTCGGCGGTCAAGCGCGCGCGTGGCGACTGCTCGCAGCTCTTCTTCATCTATCAAGGCTTCAACGATCGACTCATGATGCCGGCGATGCAGTTCCTCAAGGAGACGGGGCTTCTCGATCGCAACCTGGTGATGTTTCGCGATATTCACAAGCAGTTCTACCTGAAGGGGCTCTCGGACAGCATCGCCGATCTGGCCTCCATGGTGAGCTGGCAGGAGGAATGTGTGCGCTCGCTGCCGCATGTTCGCGAGAGCTACTGTGTGGGCACCTCGATGGGCGCCTTCGCGTCGATCGTCGGCGGTCACCTACTGAAGGTCAAGACGGTGTGGGCCTTCGGCCTGACCCGCCTGTTCATCGTGCCGTCCGAGCGTGGGATCGAGGTTCCCCTGCCACCGGTGGTCATGGAGAACATCCCGCTGCGCGCGCGTGTGTCTCGCGCCATCCGCCGGTTGAGAATCCGCAGGCCGTACCTCCACCTCGCCGAGCTGCTCGCGCAGGGCAACGGGGTGACCGAGTACCGGCTTTTCTACAATCGCGACTACCGGAGAGATTCCGCGGTCGCGAAGGCGCTTGCCGGCTGCCCCGGCGTGAGGCTCTTCCCCCTCGATGGCAAGGATCACAACGTCGTCGCCTCGCTCGTTCGCGATGGCGCGCTTCCGCATCTGTTTCCACCCCTCGCACCCGCCCAGGCCGATGGTCGCTGAGCCCGACGTCATTCTCGACTTCGTCCGGGCCCTAGTGGGACCGGATGTGCTCTCCGAGGTCGAAATCCGAACCGACACGTCACTCCTCGGGGCCCAGCTCATCGACTCGTTCAACGTCCTCGAGATCGTCGCCTTCCTGGAAGAGCGTTTCTCCGTCGTGATCGATTCGGGCAGCATCACCGAAGAGAACTTCGACTCGGTCAATACGATCGTCGCCGTGGTCGATCGGATGAAGCCGCGTCAATTGAGCTGAGCGAAACCCGCGGGAGCCACGTCGATGAGCCTCTGGCAGACACGCCTGCGGTGGCGGGAGATCACGCGCTCCCGACGGCCCGCCGAGCTGAAGGTGGCGCTGCTCGCCACTTTCACGGTGAACCCGCTCGTGCCGTACCTGGGAGTCGCCCTCGAGGAGCAAGGCCTGCCGGCGGATCTGTGGGTCGGGCCCTATGACCAGGTCGTGCAGGAGCTCACCTCGGCGGAGAGCGATACCGCCCGCTTTCGCCCTCGCGTCGTGGTGGTCTGGCTTCGTCTCGAGGAGCTGTGGCGCGGGCGTCCATTGCCGCTCCGCGATGGGCCGTCGCGGAGCGTCGAGGAGGCGGTCGGGATCGCGGATGCCGTCGCGGAGGGGGCGAAGCAACTCGGAGCAGACCTCATCTTCGTTTTGCCGGCGATCCCGGAGCTGCGCCCCCTCGGGATGGGTGACGCCTGCAACCCGGACGGAGTCTTTGCCGTCGCGAGCGCGGTGCGTGAGGCTGTGCGGCACCGCCTCGCCTCCCAGCCGGGCGTGCTCCTCGTCGATGCCGAAGAGGCGATCCGCAGGCTGGGAGATGTCCACAGCTACAATCCCCGCACCCAGGCGCTGGCGCATATCCCCTTCTCCGAGGAGCTCTTCCACCAGCTCGGCGGTCGCCTCGGCCGCCTCATCACGCTGGGCCGGCGGTCGGCGAAGAAGGTCATCGTGACCGACGCGGACAAGACGCTGTGGGGGGGCATCGTCGGCGAGGACGGACCCGACGGTATCGACCTCGGAGACAATGGGCCGGGCGAGGCTCATCGCGACTATCAAAGCTTTCTCCTCGAGATGCGGCGCGCGGGCGCTCTCCTCGCCCTGTGCAGCAAGAACGAGGAGGCTGACGTCTGGCACGTCTTCGCGCGCCGCGAGATGCAGCTCCGGAAGGAACACCTCGCAGCCTGGCGGATCGGCTGGCAGCCGAAATCCCAGATGATCCGCGAGATCGCGGAGGAGTTGCAGCTCGGGCCCTCGAGCTTCGTCTTCATCGACGACAATCCCGCCGAGATCGCCGAGGTCAAGTCGGTCTTGCCCGAGGTCGAGTGCATCCTGATGCCTGAGGAGCCCGCAGACTGGCACGCCGCGGTCTGCGCTTCCGGCGTGCTCGACCGCCTGCCGCCGACGGCGGAGGATCTGGAGAGACCCGCCTTCTATGAGCAGGAGAGAACCCGCTCCGAGATCTTCAAGCGGGCTTCGAGCCCCGACGAGTATCTCGCGCAGCTCGGGGTGGCCGCGTCCATCTTCCCGCCGGCGCCGGCTGATCTATCGCGCCTGGCGCAGATGATCGCGAAGACCAATCAGTTCAACCTGAACTGTCAGCGGCGCAGCGAGGCCGAGCTCGCGTCCCTGTGCGGGGACGAGCGGTTCATCGTCCGACTGATCGACGCCCAGGATCGCTTCGGCAAGTACGGCGTGGTCGGTGCTTTCATCGTCGACCTCGGCTCGTCCTCTCCCGTGCTCGACACGTTCCTCCTGAGCTGCCGCGCCATGGGACGGGGTCTCGAGGAGGCGATGATCGCCTCGATCTTCGAGGAGGTCGCCAGGAACGATCACCTGGCGGTTCACGCCACGGTCAGGGAGTGCCCGCGGAACCAGCCCGCACGGCAATTCTTTGCCCGGCTGGGGTGTGAGGCAAGTGGTGTGACGAGCCCGCTCAAGCGCCTCGACTGGCCGCCTCATCTCGCACGGCTGTAGTTTCCCGTCCCGGAGCTTGGCCGGCGCCCCGCCGGGGAGCCGGGATGGGCCCCGATTCCCTGGACATGCTGCCTCGCAACGCCATGCGCCCGCGGCCTGCCCCCCGGAGGTCGGCGAACTCTTGAGACAATACCCCTGGGGACCTCTCCGGAGGCCCCCTAGGGGCTTCCCGCGTGGGACTGCGGCGTGAAGAGGTCGGCGGAGCAGCAGGTGCCCGCCGGCGTGACCAGGATGCTGTTGTGGAGCGTTGACCGGGAAGCTCGGCAGCGTGAGGATGATCTGCGCGTCGGTCTTGGTGTCGATCGCGCCCTGCAGGGCAACGCCGGCCGTGATGTTGCAGTCCGGGCAGGACGCCCCCGTCTGGCTCGCGCTGATGATGGCGCCCGGGGCGCCGCGGGCGAGCCTGATGTCACCGCTGGCGTTGACGACGATGTTGGCGCCGCCCAAGGTTCCGACGACGTCGCCGTTGATCAGCGCCGACAGCGAACCGGTGATCCGGCGATTCCCGCCCGCGCGTCCACTCTGCGCGGCCTCAGTCTTGCCCGGCGCGCGGCCGCCGCCGACGGCCGGCGCAGACGTCAGGGGCCGTCGATGTCACGACAGTCCGGGCAGAGGACCTCGGGGTCGGTCGCCTCCCGGATGATCAGATCGTCGCAGCGAGCGCAGGGGGCGGAGTCCGGAGGAATGAAGCCCCTCGCCACGAGCTTGGCGCTCTGGGTGACGGCGAGGAACCTGATGCTGAACATCAACTCTCGCAGGCTCCGCGTCTCGATCTCGAACAGCACTCCCGATGGCGATCGCAGCTCGCCCCAGAACGCCGAGTGGTCGCTCATCACCTCGCCCACCGACCCGACCGCCCGACCGGCCGGACTCGCATCACCGCCGTCGCGCCTAGAACAGCGTGTAGATGAGCGGGGCGATCGCCGACGACTGCGCGAACACGAGCAAGATCCCGAGCACCAGCAACACACCGACCATCGGCATCAGCCACCAGAGCTTGCGCTCCCACAGGAACGCCAGCAGTTCTCCCATGATGCCGACGCGCCGTCCTGCCCCGCTGAACGCCTTAGCCACGATCCCCTCCCGGCTTCCGGACGATGCAGTTACCCAGTACGAGCATGTCCATCTCGCTTCGCGTGAAGGTCGAGAACGCTTCCCGTGGAGTGTTCACGATCGGCTCACCCCGCAGGTTGAAGGATGTGTTCAAGACGACCGGCACTCCAGTGGCCGCTCCGAACTTGGAGATCAGGTCGTAGTAGATCGGGTTGCCATCGCGGACGACCGTCTGCAGCCGGCCGGTGCCGTCCACGTGCGTTACGGCCGGAATCACGTCTCGCTTCGACGGCTTGACATCCACGACGAGCAGCATGAACCGCGCCGGGTACTGGCGCTCGATCCCCGGCGCGTCGAAGTAGTCGTGCACTCGCTCGTTGATCACGGACGGCGCGAACGGGCGGTACGGCTCCCGGAACTTGATCTTGGTATTGACGATGTCCTTCATCTCGTTGCGGCGCGGATCCGCGAGGATGGACCGATGCCCGAGGGCCCGCGGCCCCCACTCGAAGCGATCCTGGAACCATCCGACGACCTGACCGTCCACGAGCGCTTCGACGGTGCGATCGAGCATGCGGTCCTCGTCGAGCCTCTCGTAAGGGATCCCCTCCCCGTCCAGGAACGAGCGCACCTGGGCTTCCGAGTAGCCCTTCCCCCAGAACGCATGCTCCATCATGAAGCCACGAGGCTTGCCGAGCAACGAGTGGTACGCGTAGAGGGCGGCCCCGACCGCTCCACCCGAGTCTCCGGCCGCGGGGTGCACGTACAGCTCCTCGAAGCCCGTCTGGCCGAGGATCTTCCAGTTCGCCACGCTGTTCAGGCCGACGCCTCCGGCCAGGCAAAGACGCCGCGCGCCCGTCTCCCGCTGCAGCGCGCGCGCCATGTTGACGACCACTTCCTCGGTGACCGCCTGCACGCTCGCCGCAATATCGGCATAGTGCTGGTTCCGCCGCGACTGCTCCGCGTAGTCCGCGGGCTTCGGCCCGAAATACGAGGGGTACCCCGATGACTCCGTGAAGAACTTGTCACTCGCCTGGCGCGGCTCCCCGAACAGGTCGAGAAACTTCCCCGTCCATGGAATCTTCGTCGAGCGGTGAAACGCAAAGTACTCCATGTTGAGGCGGAAGCTGCCGTCGGGCGCCATGCGCACGAGACGCCGAACTTCGTCGACGTATCGAGGGACGCCGTACGGCGCCATGCCCATGACCTTGTACTCACCCTCGTTGACCTCGAAGCCGAGGAACGCCGTGAACGTCGAGTACAGGAGCCCGATCGAGTGGGGGAACCGGATCTCGCGCGTGAGCCGGATTTCGTTGCCCTTGGCCCAACCCATGGTGGCCGTCGCCCACTCCCCGACGCCATCGATCGTCAAGATTGCCGCCTCGTCGAACGGCGAGCAGAAGAACGCGCTCGCCGCGTGCGACAGGTGATGCTCGGAGAAGAGGATCTTCGTGCGCGGCACCCCGAGCCGTTCGCTGATGAGGGCGCTCACCCACAGCTTGTCCAGCAACCACGTGACCATCGCCTCACGAAAGACGGGCATGGCGCGCGGAAACGTCTGGAGTGACGTCATGAGGATGCGCTCGAACTTGGCGAACGGCTTCTCGAAGAACACCACGTGGTCGAGGTCAGCGCTCGTGATCCCGCCCGCCTCGAGAACGTACTGGATGGCGGCGCCCGGAAACTCGAAGTCGTGCTTCTTTCTGCTGAAGCGCTCCTCTTCCGCGGCGGCGACCAAGACGCCATCCTTCAGGAGAGCCGCGGCCGAATCGTGGAAAAAACAGGAGATGCCCAGGATATTCATGGCTAGTATTGTCTCCTGTACCATTGCCACTTGGCCGCGTCGGAGGACATGTCAGGGAGATCCCGATCCACCCAGAAACTGCTGCCGGGAACGCCGCGGAGGCTGAGAGGATCCTTCATCAGCCGAACGATCAGCGCGAACGGCGGGACGATCAAGAAGTAGAAGAGCGAGAGCAATAGTCTCGCCTGGAAGTTGCCGATGACGTGGGCAATGATCTTCCACCGCTCCCATGCCCTCCGCCATAGAGGTGGTTTCATGCTGGTCTCCCGGTCGCCATTCCGCACCGATTGGTTCTCCCGATGTTTTCCTCGCATGACATGCCTCCCGGTGCCGTCACAGCCTCAGCCGCTGGAGTATCTCGTACATGCGGGCGGCGACCAGCCGGTTCCCCTCGGGCGGGACGTGTGCGAAGTCGAGGTAGAGGTTACCCTTGTAGCTGTCGAAGGTATCGGCGATGTAGAAGAGGTTGCGCCGGTCCGCAGCGCGGACACGCTCGTACGTGCTCTGATAGATCTGCTCGGCGCCGGGCCACGCCTTGCTCCTCGAGCCCCGGATCCCCTTCTCTTCGGCCGTCAACGGCTTCGCATCGGTGAAGATCACCGGCTGCCAGAAGAAGGCGTACGCGAAGCCGTAGTGCTTGGCCAGCACGTCGACCACGTCGATGTTCCGGAAGTAGTGCGTGGCGGTCGCCTCGGCCGCCCGTTGCATGTCGCCGCGGCCGGCATCGGGCCGGCGCCGCGCGGCGGTGCGCTGGAGAAGCTGGAGTGTATTGGTCAGGAGGAGATAGTTGAACGTCCCTTCCTTGGCTTCGCCGCGCGTCTCGAACTGGGCCTTGATGCGGTCGAAATTCTGGTGCACGTCCAGGCCGCCCGATTGCCAGGACGCGAACACGTCGTTGATCCCGTCGTAGAAGAGGACGAGGTCGGGCTTCCGGTCAGTACGCTTGAGCTCGAGCAGGAGCTTGACCACCTGCTGGGTGCTCACCCATGCACTCTCACCGTAGTTCCATACGCAGACGGGGCGGCCGGCCTTCTCGTACATCTCGGCGAGCAGCGATGGGATCGTCCCCCAGTCGGGCGACCCGGTGCCCCAGAGAGTGGAGCCGCCAAACATGTAGATCGTGAATGCCTTGCTGTCGCAGTGGGAATGCTCGGTCCGACGGAGACCCTCGGCGTCGACGACGATGGTCTCACCGCGGTACGGCGCGCGCCGCCACACGACATAGGGCTGGTACAGCTGCTTCCGGCTCGAGTCGTACTCCCGCCAGTGCGTCTTCGCCCAAGGCTGGCCTTCGTAGACGTACAGGGAGCGGGTCGGAGTCTCCGAGGTGGCCCGGCGCAGAAGGAAGAAGGACCCGATCTCCACGAGGGCAAGCATCCCCGCCGTTATCGTCGCGAGGACGCAGACCGCCGTCAGAGCGCCCTTAATTCGTCTCGCGTCCATTCCGCGCCCCGGGCCCGTTCATACCGGCGCTAGTGACTTCAAATCCCATGCCAGAGAGCCGGGAGAGGATCCATGGCTGATGCCCGTGGTTTCTCTGAGAATACCCCGATATACCGCCCTCCCTACCAGGCTCCGGCTGATCCCGGGGTATTGCGACTGGAAGAAGGACTCCTATCTTGGGTAAGAGACTTCCCAACCGATGCTCCAGATCCGGCCAAGCTCCCCCGAATTCTTCCCTTTTATGTCGCCCGCAGATGCTTCCAGAGGAGCCCGGACCGCTGAAGGAGATCGTAGGCCCCGGCAGCCTTCTTCGCGAACTCGCGCTCCGTATCACGCCGGCCCACATAGGTCCGCCGGAGGGCGAGCAGGTCGGTCCGCCGGTCGTTGGTCCCCGGCAGTGTCGTACAGGCCGCCACGTACCCCTCCTCACGCACGATCTGCTTCACCCCCTCGTTGAAGTCCCCCCGAGGGTAGCAGAAGAGCCGCACGGGAGCCCCCAGCCGGTCCTCGATCACCAGCCGAGACTCCGCGATCTCACGTCGGGCCTCGGTCAACGGCAGACGGGAGAGCATCGGGTGGGTCAGGGTGTGGGAGCCGAACTCGATTCCCTGGGCGTGCATCTCCTTCACCTGCCCCCAGTCGAGCGGCCGCGGGACGAAATCCGTCCCGGTGAGCGTCGGGAGGCGGTCGGTACCGATATAGGACGCCGTCAGAAACACGGTCGCCGTGAAGCCGAGCCCGAGCAGGATCGGGAAGGCCCGCTCATAGTTGTCGCGGAAGCCGTCGTCCAGAGTGATGACCACACTCCGCTCGGGCAGCTCTCCGGGGGAGGCGAGGCGCCGCGCGGCTTCGGACAGGGGCAAGGAGCGGTAGCGGGCCCGGCGCAGGTACTCCATCTGTGCCTCGAACGCCGCCGGACTCACGCTCGATCGCACGGGATCGTCGCTGATGCTGTGGTAATACAGGATGCGGACCTCGCGCCGGGGGCGGGCAAGGCGGCCGAGCCGATGAAGCGCGAGCGTCACCGAGCTGAGAGCAGCGCGCGAGATCGAACCCACGACGTGCGCTATTCGACCGCGGCGGTGAAGTTGTCAGCCCGATACGTCTTGGTCGACTTCGAACCCAGGAGGACTCCGGGGCTCCCGCTCGCAAGACTGGCGTCGGAGACGGACAGCCTCGCGATCCCATCGACATCGAGGGTGAGCGTGGTCCCGGACGCCTGTCCCCCCAGGCGGAAGGAGCTGTTCATGGCAGGGTTCTTGACGGGGACGAAACCCAAGACTTTCTCCACGCCATCGACCACCCTCGAGATCCGCAGGGCGCCGGTGCCGCCGACCTTCCAGTAAAGAGCGTAGTAGTTGCGCGTGTCGCGATAGCGCAGCACCACCCCGAACCGGGGGCTGGTGCTATTGTTCACCGAGACGAAATCGCACGCCGCGCTCTGGTCGGAACCGACGAGGACAGGAAGGACGGCGAGATTGTAGCCTTTGGTGCCGCCGACCCTGAGCTCGCCCCCACCCACGACGAGGTGGCCCGCAGCCTCCAGCCAGCCGTTGCCAGGCGCGGGGGAGTCGGGACGATCGAAGCTATCCGAAAACGTGACCGCACTGCCACCCGCCGGGCCGCCCGCCGGGGACAGGACCAGAGTCACATCCAGGTCTGCGGCTGCCTCGACAATCCATGCGTCAGGGAGGTAGCCGACCTTGCTCGCCGTGATGGCATGTGGCGTCTTTGCCCCCGTCCCCGACCCGATGCGGACATACTGCACGAGGACTTGGTCGCCGAAACTCCCGGCGCCGTCGGTCAGGAGGTCGAAAGCCACGGCCCCGGTCACGTCAACGGCTTGCACGCGCGCTCCCGGAATGGGAGCGCCGCTCGGGTCCCGAACGCTCCCTCTGAGCTGCCAGCCCACCGAGAGCGTCGAGCTCGTGTCGGCGGACACCTCGGCCGGGTCGAGGGCCACGTTCACCAGCGCGTTCGCCGATGGCTCCCGGGCCGTGCCCTCCGACACGACCCCCATCCCGCATGATACCAGCGCGACGTCGGAGACGACGTTGTCCGACGTGTCAGTAAAGCGGAGACAGGTTCCCGTGTGTCTCATCGTGCCACCCAGGACCCGGTTGCCGGACGGGATTCGGTGGGGCGTCTCGCCATCGTAGACACGGAACTGGAGCGTCGCGTTGACGAACGAGTTGCCGACGAAGACATTGCCGCTGGCGGCGCCTGTGACCCGGGCGGTGCGGTCCCCGAACGTGTTGCCCTCCAGGTAGTTGTCGCTCGAGTCTTTGAGGTAGAGGCTGTTGGAACCGCTCCCGTACATCGTATTCCCGACGAAGCTGTTCCCGTCCGAGGCGAGCACGTAGAGCTGCTCTCGGTAGTTGTCGGACAAGGCATTGCCGACGAGCTGATTCGGGCCCGTGTCCGAGCCCAGGTGGATCCCCTCGTCGGCGTTCCGCTGCACGGTGTTCTCCTGCAGCAGGTTGTCCTTCGAGCCCACCGCCATGTCGATCCCATACCCCGCGTGCGCGGCGAAGTCTCCGTTTTCGTGAGAGTAGTTGTCAATCACGACATTGCCTGCGGCGGCGCGCAGGCGGATCCCTCGCAGGAAGCGCGTGACCTCGCAGCCGCGGACCGTCGCTCCCGAGCTCCCGTTGAGGTAGATACCGTACTGCTCGGAGCCATCGCCGAGGCCGCTGACACCCTGTCCCCGGCAGTCGAGGGTAACATTGCTGCCGATCACCAAGCCGTGGCCGAGGCAGGGGCCGAGGTCGGCGGTCAGAGCGTAGTCGGAGGTCACCACATCACCGCACCGACAAGGGATCGGCCCTCCGCAACTCCCCGCGAACACGGCTGTGGACCACAAGACGGACGCCAAGGGGAAGGGGAGAACCCAGAGACGAGGGCCTTTACCCATGAACCCAGGATAGGAAAGCCCGGCCGGGAGGTCAAACTTTTACCCATTCCAGGTAGCGCGGTCCCCAGAAAGAGCTTACGGCGGGAGTGGTCCCTCCCTCAATCGGCTGCGTGCGCTCCGGGCGCCGGATCGAATATGCCGGGGCCGGGTCTCCGCTGGCGGATATGCCCTCCCTGCCGGGCCGGCCGGGGCCGCTCGTCGCCGAAACGCCAGACGGTCACGAGGCGGCCCCGGTTGCCGGACACCCGGATGGCCAGCCCGAGCCCGAGCCCGATCAGCCCCCAGAAGAACACCTGGAGCGAGATCTGGAAGAGGGCGTTGACGCCACTCATCGAGATCAGGAAGCCGACGGCCGAGGCGAGGATCGCGCTCAGGAGGCTTCGCTGGTAGGGGTCGCGCGCCCGCTGCAGGCCCTGGTAGATCGCGCGGAGGGCGACGGCGAGGATGCTCAGCATGAGGAGCCAGCCGAGGATTCCCAGCTCGAGGATGAGGGAGAGGTGGGCATTGTCCGCCGCCACCCGCGCCTGGTCCCGCCGGGGCCGGATGTCCTGCCCTGGATGCGGCTCGAGGCTCTTGGTGCCCGAGCCCAGGAGGATCTGGTGCATAGGCGCCGCCCGGAGGACACGGACCTCCTTGCTCAGCTTGGCCCGGATCGGCTCGTAGGTCCGCGCCAGCGTCGCCGAGTCGTCCCACGCGCCGATCACCAGCACGGGGACGAGGAAGATGCAGACCACCAGCGGCACCGTCCGCGAGGATGTGTAGGTCAGGAAGACCGCGCAGGCCACGAGCAGGGCGAGGAGACCGAGGAAGTCCTGGGTAAGCAAGATGCTCGTGAACGACACCGTCGTTGCCACGAGCCAGAAGTCCCGCCCGTGGCGCGTCCGCGCATTGATGAGCTGGCAGAGCAGCAGCGGGAAGCCGAGGACGAGGTAGGCGGCGAGGATGTCGGACTTCGCGAAGGTCGCCTTGATCGCCCACGACGAGGCCACGCGCACGCCGGTGCCCCCGTCCGCGCCGGCCGCGAGGACGGAGTGCTTCATCCCGGCGAGCTCGAAGAGGCCCAGGAGCGACAGCGCGAAGCAGGCAAGGCCGGCGAGGGTCGCGGCGGAGCGGCCGAAGTCGCCGGTCAGCCGGGCGTTGAGAAGGGTCAGGGTGACGAGGAACCCCGTCACGATGTAGTAGCCGGTGCCGCGGAGCGCGGTCTCCGGGTCTGCCGAGAAGGCCGCCGACACGATGCCCACGACGGCGAAGCCCGCCATCGGCAGGTACACGGGCGAGCGGTAGAGGTACAGGCGGTTGCTGTACGTCTTCTTGGCGACCAGCCAGATGCCGAAGAACACGATCGCGAGGTACAGGAGGTTCACCCGGACTCCGTGAATGGTCGCGTAGAGCCAGGGGTACAGGCTTGCCGGGAAGAACGAGGCGAAGATGAACAGGCCCGCGAGGACCACGCTCGCCGTCACGAAGCGGTTGAAGATCTTGATGAAGGTCAACCCCATCAGTTTGAGATCGAGCAGCAGGGACTGGTGGCGGATGTAGACGACCTCGTAGCGGAGCTTGTTGCGCGGTTCCGTCCAGTAGCCGCCGCGGAGCTGGGCGAGCCCCGTCGCTCCCGGCCGGACCCGGAAGCGCCGGGCATAGCCGGGGATCTCCCGCTTGAACTGGTCAAGGAAGATCGGCCGGACGGGCCGTGGGCCCACCAGGCTCATGTCGCCCCTGATGACATTGAAGAGCTGCGGGAGCTCGTCGAGCTTCCACTTCTTGAGGAACTTCCCGACCGGGGTGTAGACCGCGTCCCCCTCCGTCAGGAGACGGGCCCCGATCTGCTTCTCCGCGCCCACCTGGAGCGTGCGGAACTTGTAGATGTCGAAGACGCGCTCATCCTTCCCCACGCGCTGGCCCCGGTAGAAGATCGGGCCGCGGCTGCTCAGCTTGACCGCGAGGGCGACCAGCGCCATCACGGGGGACAGCAAGGAAAGCCCCACCAGACACAGGAGCACCTGGAAGGCCCGCGACGCGACATTCTGCCCGCGCCCGGGATCGATCGGCATCCGCCGCGCGGCGGCCATGGGGTGGCCGAGGCTCACGCTCACGTCAGGCGCTCCGCTGCGCGGCCGCGGCCGGCGCCTCGACGCCGTATTCCTCGTGCCAGAGCGCGAAGATGAGGAGTCCCCAGAGATTGCGGCTGTAGTCCGCCCGGAGGTCGGCGTGGTCCCGGATCATCTGCTGGACATACGACGGCCGGAAGAATCCCTGCTCGCGAAGCCGCTTCTCCGACAGCACGTCGCGCACATAGTCGTGGAGCTCGTTTCGGAGCCAGGTGGGGACGGGAACGTTGAAGCCACCCTTCTTCCGGTTGAGGATCTGGCCGGGCAGCCGGTGGGCCATCGCCCGCTTCAGGAGATACTTCTTGCGGAGGCCGCGGAGCTGGAGCTCGGGCGGGATGGTGGCGGCGAACTCCACGAGCTTGTGGTCGAGCAGCGGCACGCGCACCTCGAGCGAGTGGGCCATGCTCGTGCGGTCGACCTTGACGAGGATGTCCTCGGGCAGATAGACACGCAGGTCGACGTACTGGAGCCGGCTCAGCATCGCGGAGGCGGTGCAGTCGGCGAACTGGCGCTCGAACGCCCCGAACGGGTCCGCGAGATGGCCGTTGGCGTCCGCCGCGTAGAGGTGGTGCTTCATCTCGTCGGAGAACACTTCCTTCCACGCGTAGTGCGCGCGCTCCGGCGGCAGCAGTGCGCCCTGGATGAAGCGCTTGGCCTTGTAGTCGAAGCTGATCTTCCGGTGCGAGACGGGCAGCCTGGCCACGAGCGGCGGGATCATCGCGGTGAGGCTGGGCGAGAGCCCGCGGTAGAGCGAGGCGATCTTGTAGGCGGTATACGTCTCGTAGCCCGCGAACACCTCGTCACCGCCGTCCCCGCCGAGGGCCACGGTGACGTGACGCCGGGCAAGCTCGGACAGGTAGTAGGACGGGATGGCCGAGGAGTCGGCGAAGGGCTCGTCGAAGAAGTGGACGAGCTTCGGAACGAGGTCGACGGCGTCCGGCCGCACCATGAACTCGTGGTGCTCGGTCTCGAAGTGCTGGGCGACGGTCCGCGCGTACGGCAGCTCGTTATAGCTCACGTCCTCGAAACCGATGGAGAAGGTCTTGATGGGATCGGAGGACACCTCGCGCATCACCGCCACGACGGTGCTCGAATCGAGCCCCCCGCTCAGGAACACCCCGAGGGGGACGTCGGCGATGAGGCGGTAGCGGACCGACTCCTTCAAGAGCTCGGTCAGGCGCTCGACGTAGTAGGCAACCGGCTCGGTGCCGCCGTCGGCGCGAGCGGGCGGCGCGGGCCGCCAGTAGGGCTCGACGGTGACGCGCCCGTGACGGGCGATCAGGCGGTGGCCGGGCTGGAGCTTCTTGACCGCCTTGAAGATACTGCGCGGCCCCGGGATGTAGTTGTACGACAGGTACTCGTGCAGCGCCTGCCGGTCGATCTCGCGCGAGATCCCGTCGGGCAGGAGCGCCTTCAGCTCCGAGCCGAATACCAGCCGGTCGCCCAGGGCCGCGTAGTACAGCGGTTTGATGCCCAGGCGGTCGCGGACGAGCACCAGGGTCTCCCGCCGCTTGTCCCAGAGCGCGATGGCGAACATGCCTCGGAGGTGATCGACGAAGTCGGGGCCGTACTCCTCGTAGAGGTGGACGATCGCCTCGGTGTCCGAGTTGGTTGCGAACCGGTGGCCGCGCGCCTCGAGCCCGGGACGGAGATCCCGGTAGTTGTAGATCTCCCCGTTGAAGACGACCCAGACCGTCCCGTCCTCGTTCGAGATGGGCTGGTGGCCGCCCGCCAGGTCGATGATGCTGAGCCGCCGCATCCCTAGCCCCACCGGCCCGTCGACGTAGATTCCCTCGTCGTCCGGGCCTCGGTGGAAGATCGTCTGGCACATGGCCCGGATCAGTCCGGGCTCGATGTGCTTCGTCCTGTCAGTATTGAGCTTCCCGGCTATGCCGCACATGATCGAGTAATCTTCTTTCCAAAATGAGGAACGGTTTCCTCAAAATCAGAAGTTAGCCGATGCCACTTGCTTGACGGGCGAAAGGCCTGACCTCCAAGTCCCGGGTTTTTCGCCTCCAATTCGACCGCCAAGCGCCTTGCTCACATGACACGGTGCTAGCTTTGTGCCAAGGCGGGCCGGCCCGCGAGTGACCGCTCCATCGTCCCAAGTCGCGGAAGTCACCTTGGAACGTCGCGGTTTCCCTGGGCCCCTGGCCGGGCTCAGGCCCATGATGGGGGCTTCTCCCCGGCCGGTGGCGGACGGATCGGTCGCGGGTCGGCTCCCCACCCACCGGAATGAAGCGTCATGGCAAGGGAATTGCTCTCGTTAAGCGGCCACCATAGCTGGTCATCTCGCGGAGGAACGGCCCCAAGGAGACGGCATGAAGGTCGGCATCGTCGGAGGCGGGCAGATCGCAACGATTCACATTCCCTATGTCCGGTCGCATCCCGGGACCGAGGTCGTAGGGCTGACGGATACGGACGCGGGGCGGGCGAAGAGCACGGCCGCTCGCTTCGGCATCATCAACACCTGCCGCACACTCGACGAGCTACTCGAACGGCATCGGCCGGACGTCGTGCACATCCTCACTCCTCCCCAGACCCACGCGGCCCTCGCCATCCAGGCGATGGAAGCTGGCTGCCACGTCTTCGTGGAGAAGCCGATGGCGGTCAACCTGGACGAGGCCGAGGCGATGGAGACCACGGCTCGTCGCCGCGCAGTCAAGCTCTGCGTCGATCACAACCATCTCTTTGACCCCGCGGTCGTCGAGGCGCGGGCACTGCTCGCCCAGGGCGCCATCGGTGAGCTGGTCTCGGTGGAGACGTTCGAGGGGTTCTCCGCCGGGGCGCCCGACAATCCCTACGTGCAGCCCGGCTCCGCCGCCCACTGGGTGCATCGGCTGCCCGGCGGTATCTTCCAGAACCTCGCCCCGCATCCCGTCTACCTCCTGCTCGCCTTCCTCGACCCGCCCAAGAGCCTGCACGCGGTCGCTCAGAAGACGGGACGAGTGCCGACGTCCTTCGCGGACGAGCTCCGGGTCCTCGTCACCTCCGACAATGGCCTCGGCTGCTTCATGGTGTCGCTCTCCATCCAGCCTTTCATGAAGTACGTGCACCTGTTCGGGACGGAGGGGACGGTGCGCGTCAACCTCACCACGAACAGCCTGACCATCGCGCGGGACCGCGAGCTTCCCCGTGCCCTCGCGCGCGGCATGCTCGGCATCGACGAGGCGACCCAGCTTATCCGGGGCACCGTGTCGAACGCGTACAAGGTGGCGCGCGGGCGGCTGCGCTCGTATCCAGGCATGGGTGTCCTGATCGAGGAGTTCTACCGGAGCATCGAAGAGGACCGGCCGGCCCCGGTCGACGGCGAGGCGGGGCGCGAGGTGGTGCGGGTGCTCGACATGGTCTGGGAGCAGATCGGCGCCGGCCAGGCCGCCCCGAGCCTCGGAGGGCGCGCGCGATGAAGGTCCTGGTGACGGGCGGTACGGGGTTCCTGGGTCGCCATCTGGTGGAGCGCCTCGCCCTCGAGGGCGACGAGGTGTGGGTGCTCGCGCGCAGCGGTCAGTCTGTCGCGGACCTGCGCGGCCTCGGCGTGCATCTGGTGCCGGGCGACGTCCGGCAGTGGCCATCGCTTCGCCGTGCGGCCGAGGGCAAGGACGTCATCTTCCACTGCGCGGGCAAGGTCGAGGCCTCGGGGCGCTGGGTGGACTTTCTCGAGACCAATGTCCTCGGGACGGAGCGGCTGATCCAGGCCGCCCTCGAGCACCGCGTCCGCCGCTTCGTCCACGTGAGCTCGATCGGCGTCTACGGCGAGCGCCCCGAGGGCAGCGTGATCTCGGAGGACGACGGCTACGACGACAATACCGGGCGGGGCGGCTACACGCGCTCCAAGATCATGGCCGACCAGCTCGCCTTCTGGTATGCGAGCGCCCGGTCCGCGCCCATCACCGTGATCCGGCCCGCCACCATCTACGGGCCGGGCGGCAAGAACAGCCTCGTCCGCGTCGGCGTCCGGAAGGGCCGGCTGAACGCGGTCTTCGGCGACGGCAGGAACGTCCTGCCTCTCGTCTACGTCGACAACGTGGTGGATGCCCTCGTGCTGGCCGCCCGGCGCGAGGAGGCCGTGGGGCGCGCCTACAACATCGTCGACGACGATCGGATCACCCAGCGCGAGTATCTTGCGCGCATGGGACCGGCGCTCGGCGCCAGGCAGACGACGGTCTACCTGCCGCTGTCCGCCGTGCGCGCGCTCGCCGCCGCCGCCGACCTGGCCAAGGCGGCGCTGCGCGGGGGGAAACGCAGCCCGCAGGGCCTCTTCTCGCGCATCAGCCGAAGCCTGCAGACCGTTCACTACGACACGTCCCGGGCGAAGGCCGAGCTCGGCTGGAAGCCGAGGGTCGACTTCGAGGCGGCCGTCACCCGAATCCGAAAGGATGCGAGCCGATGATCCACAAGCGCCGTGGCCTGATCCACCTGGGTTGTCTCGCCCTCGCCGTGGTGCTCGCGCTCGCCGCGCCATGGCCGGCAGGGGCCGTTCCGGCACGGAGCGTGCTGGTCGTCACGATCGGCGACTCGCCTGATCCCGCGCCCGGCCTGGGACAGGTCATCTACTCCATCAATGTGAAGAACGACGGCAGGTTCCGCGCCTTCAACGTCAGGGTCACCATGCCCGTCCCGCAGGGCACGCAGTTCATCAAGTGCGCCGTGACGCCCAAGAGGGTCTGCACGCTGTCCGGCGGCGTGGTGAGCACCACCATCGGAACCATGGCCGCCCACCTGCAGATCAAGGTCTCCGTCACCCTCGCCATGCCCGCCGTGAGCACTACGTCGGTGATCACCGTGAGCGCCGACGCCAACGGCGACTCCGTCACCGACGGCAAGGCCAGCATCACGACGACCATTCTCGCCGCCGCGGTCCCGGTGACCTTCCTGCCCTCCAACACGGCGGGCGCGGTGTCCTGCGGCGACACGCTCACCTCCAGCACCTTCCAGACCGACACGACGGTCAAGTTCCTGGGTGGGCTCGGCTGCGCGAGCGGCAGCGGCTTGAAGATCACCGCGAGCGGCAAGACCATCGACCTCAACAAGAACAAGATCACCGGCGCCAGCGCCAAAGGCAACGTGGGCATCCGCATCGGCGCCGGCACCACCGGCGTCTCCATCATCGGCGGCAGCACGAGCGGGACCGCGGGCATCGAGTACTTCGACTACTGCGTCAAGGAAGAGGGCAACAACACCAATACCTCCATCTCGACCCTCCGCTGCTTCCGGGCGCGCAGCGCCGGCATCTACAGCGTGTCGAACGGCGTCAACATCGCCGGCATTCTCGTCGACAAGGCTGTCGGCACGGCCACCACGACCGAGATCCTGCCGGGCGGCGTGGGCATCTGGGCGCGGGGCAATGCCCACATCAAGGACACCATCGTTCGCCGGACCGGCGGCGTCGGTATCTGGGCGGACGGCGCGAACGACCCCGACGCCGACGGGCGCGTGGTGCTCATCGACGGCAATACGACGACGAGCCGCGTCGAGACCAGCGCCGGCGTCGGCATCCGCCTCGACGGCGGCCCCCACAAGGTCAAGGATACCTTCGTCCAGGGTGACGCCCTGACGGGCCCTGGAAAGGACGGCGTCATCATCGGCGACACCGGCATCGGCAGCGACCTCGACGGCGTGATCGTCAAGGACCACGGCGGCAACGGTGTCGTGGTAGGCGGCACCGGCGCCACGATCTCACGGTCGAGCGTGGACGCCGTCGCACTCGACGGGTTCGTGGTCACTGCGAGCGGCGCCACGCTCAGCGGCAACAGCGCCGTGCCCGACGGGAACGGCTTCGTCATCAGCGGCGCCGGCAACTCGCTCGCGACCAACACGGCGGAGGACGCGGGCGGCGACGGCTTCGTCGTGAGCGGCCCGGATGCCACGCTCTCCGGCAATACCGCGAAGACGGGTGGCGGCCGCGGGTTCGTGATCAGCGGCAGCGGCGGCGCCTACAACACCAATACTGCCGAGGCCAATGCCGGTCAGGGCTTCCTCATCTCCGGCGGCGCCGGCGGCAGCAACACCTTCGCGGGCAACCGCGCCAAGCAGAACACCGGCGCCGGATTCGAGGTGCCGGGGACCGCGAATCACTTCGACACGAACAAGGCGGAGTTCAGCGGGGGCGCCGAGTGGATCATCGGGCCCGGGAATTTCAACGACGGCGGCAACACGGCGAACGGCGGCCAGTTCTCGTTCACGAGCGCAGGCGGAACGTTCGAGTAGCCCTGAGACTCACACCCAACGGCACGAAGAGAGGCATGACAATGACACGACTGCTCATGCTCATAGCGATCGTCGCTGCCAGCCTACTGCCCATTGCTGCCGGACAGGCGCATGCCGACGACTGCGTGGCGCTCGGCGGTGCGATCAACGGCGGCGAGTGTCAGATCTCCGTGAACGTGAACGCGAGCGGCACGTTCAATCTGGACGAGACGCTGCACATCCTGGGAACCGGCGGGATCACCGTTCCTCCCGCCGCCGGTGGGAACACCCTGACCATCAACCTCTGCATCGGCTCGGGCACCGCGTGCGATCTGGTCATGGACGCGGGGTCGAAGATCTCCGGGAACGTGGCGAGCGGCCCCGGCGCGACCATCACCGTCAATGCGAGCGACACGATCTTGCTGAACGGCGGTGCGGTCATCTCGTCGGACCAGACAGCGGGCGGCTGCGCGGCCGGCCACGGCGGCAACGTCAATCTCGCGGCGGTGACCGGCATCACGATCCAGGCCGGCGCCGTCATATCCACCAACGCCGTCTGCTCGGCGGGTGCCATCTCGCTGATCGCCACCCAGGGCTCGATCGTCCAGAACGGCAGCGTCCTGTCCGAGAGCACGATCAGCGGCCTCGGCGCCCAGCGACGGCCGGGTGGCGGACCCATCACCGTCATCGCGCGCTGCGACCTGAGTGTCGGCGGCAAGGTGAGCAGCATGGGGAAAGATCCCGGCTCCGATCTCGTGCACCTCGAAGGGGGCTGCGCGGTGACCATCACCGGCCTCGTCCAGTCCACCGGACCCGGCCACGGCGTCCCCAATTTCCCGTGGAATCACTGCTTCGGTCCCGATCCCCTCAACCCGAGCCGGCCGGACAAGCCCTCGAATTCCACCTCGTGTGTCGAGATATGGGCGGGCAATAGCCTGTTCATCAGTTCGACCGCCGAGATCAACGCCGACACCGGGGGGACGGGCGGCAACGGGGGGACGGGGTGGATCGATCTCTTCGCCCGCGGCAGTATCACGATCACCGGCGACGCCGTCGTCCCCTTCGCCGTGCACGCCAACGGCAACGGCGGCTCGGGCGGCGGCGGGGAAATCGGCGGGATCGTCACCGTCAAGTCCAAGACGAGCACGGTCACGGCCAGCGGCAAGGCCCTCCAGGCCAACGTGAACAACAACGCCAGCAATTCCACCGGCGGCTCGGTGACGGTCCAGGCCGCCTCCGCCGTGACCCTCGACGGCGCCACCATCGAGGCGACGATCGCCGGCAGCGGCGATACCGGCGGCACGATCGCGGTACGCTCCTTCCAGGGGGCGCTGAGCTGGCAGGCCGGCGTGGGCGATGTCCGGCCGAATGCCACCGGCACCATCACCCTCGAGGCTTGCGGCGCCATCACCACGGCTGGCGGTGACTTCAACGGCGAAGTGCCGGCATCCACCACGCCCTCCTGCGCCGTCGCCTCGCCGACCTTGCCCGACTACGTCGTCCTGCCCGACTGCATCTGCGGCGGCCTCCCGTCGGACGGCCTGTGTCCGGAGGATGCGCACCGGCTCCTGTCGCGAACCGTCGATCCCACGGGGACGCAGCATGGGCTCCTGCCGAATCACCTGACCCTGCAAGACGCCGTGGACGCGGCGAGCAGCCCGGAGACCATCGGCGTGTTCGGCAACACGGACGAGAACGTGATCATCTCCAACAAGAAGCTCATCATCACCCAGTGCACGCTCGCGAAGATCACCGCCGGCGACGGCACCAAGCCGGTGGTGGAGATCTCGAGTCCCGATCAGATCATCGTGATCGGCCTGGACACTCTCGGCGGAACGGTCGGCTGGTCCGTCAAATCGAGCGGCCACGAGCTGCGGGCGGTGCGGGCGACGGGCGCCAGCCAGTTCGGGATCCTCGTCGGGGGGAACAGCAACAAGATCACCTGGAACAACGTCAGTCAGTGCGGCGTCGGCATCAAGGTCACCGGCAATACCAATGACCTGCGCGGCGGCACCGTCGAGCTCAATACCGGCGACGGCGTCCAGATCGAGGCCCCCGCGACCGGCAATACCCTCCAGGGCGCGACCGTGCAGAACAACGGCGGCAATGGCATCGCGGTGTCCGGCCCCACCAACACCATCAAGAACAACTCCCGCATCGACAAGAACACGCTGAACGGCGTCCTCGTCTCCGGCACCGGCAACACCATCAGCGGCAACACGGCCGGCAGCAGCGCGGGTCTCGGCAATACCCAGGACGGCTTCAAGGTCGTGGGGGCGGGGAACACGCTCAGCAGCAACAAGGCGAGCAACAATCGCGACGACGGCTTCGACATCAGCGGCGGAGGCGCCCTCACCGCGAATATTCTCAAGGGCAACCAGAGCAATCAGGGCTCGGCCAACGGGAACAGGGAGAACACCGTGGCCGAGTACCGGCTGCTCGGCACGGTGAAGAGCCAGGGCAGCAACAAGGCCGACGGCATCACCGTGCCGAAGCTCGGAGCGCCGCAGAAATGCGTCGGCTTCCCGCTCTCGGGTCAGACCAAGACCTTCGCACCAGCCTTCGTATGCGAGTAGCGGCGGCGGGCGGCGCCTAGAGCACCCGGCGCCCGCACCACCTCCTCACGCGAGGGGCAGGGTGACCTCCTGCCCCTCGCGGTGATGACAGCCGGCAAGGGCCTCAGCCGGCCGCGCGTGGTGAGAGGCGGGCAGAGGACAGTCGTGACTCCCATCCGGTCTCGACATGCGGCGGTCGCGGGCGCCGTTGCCTCGACCCTGGTCGCCCTGGCGCTCTGGGCGTGGCCCTCGCCCGCGGCAGCGGCCACGTGCGGGGGCTCTCGGCCGTGCAAGTGCGGTGACACCGTGACCGCCAGCTACGACCTCACCGAGAACCTCGGCCCGTGCCCCGGCCACGGCCTCCTCCTGAAGAGCAATGTCCGCCTCGATTGCCGGGGCTTCGGGATCGTGGGCCGCGGAAACGGCTCGGAACAGTTCGGGATCTTCCTCAGCGGCAAGAGCGGCGCCGAGATCATGGGGGCCGCCGTCAAGGGCTGTCGCGTCAGCGGGTTCCTCCGGGGCATCCGCCTGCGCTCCGCCAGCAACAACCTCATCGTCGGCAATACCGCGAGCGGCAACGGGGATGAGAACGCCCACGTCGGTTACGGGATCGACGTCTCCGGCGCCTCTCATGACAATGTGTTCGAGGGCAACCAGGTGCGGGGCAATGCCGACGAGGGCGTCCACGTCGGCCGCGGCAGCCACAAGAATCGGCTCGTCGGGAACGTGATCGCCGACAACTATCGCGAGAACCTCTACGTGCTCGACGCCGATCGGGGTGTATTCCTGCGCAATACGCTCGGCGGCGGTGGCGTCAATAGCCTCTATCTCAAGGACTCGAGCTTCAACCACTTCGAGGGCAATACCTTCCTCGGCCGGACCGCCCGCATCATAGGCGATGCCCACGACAATGTGTTCGTCGGCAACACGTTCTCCGGCGCGGGGCTGCACTTCCTCCCGTACAAGGGCTTGGCCCGACATCCCAGCAATAACCGCGTGACGGGGGGCACGATCACGGAGGCCGAGGACTGCCTGCGCTTCACGAGCAGCAGCGGCAATCTGGTGGTGGACACGACGCTCGGGCAGTGCGGCACGGCCGTGCGCGGCGAGTCCCGGACCGGCCCCTCGGAGAACACCCTGGTCGGCATCGACCCGGCGAGCGTGGCGCTGGAGGAGACCTCCAGCCTCAAGGTGGGCGCGCGAGTCGGCGTTCACGTCCAGGACGCGGCGGGGGCGCCCGTGGCGGGAGCCCAGGTTCAGGCCAAGGACGCTGTCGGCTCCCCCGGCTTCACCGCCGTCACCGACGAGAGCGGCAATATCCCGGGGCAGATCGTCATCATGTCCATCCAGGTTGGCGGCAGGACGACGTCGCGGACTCCCCTCGAGGTCACCGTCACCAAGTCAGGGTACGCTGCCGAGGTGCGAACCGTCCCCGTCACCGCACCCCTCCGCCTGACGGTCTCGCTGAAGCCCCGGTAGCGGACCTGCTACCGGCCGGCCTGGCGGGCCTCGCTGGGGACAACGGTGACGGAGGCACCCACCGCCTCGAGCCGTCGGACGTACTCACTGACCTGGTCCGGGAGGACGTGCCGGTAGCCGGCCACGGGGAGTTGCTCCAGCAGCCGGGTGGCATCCGAATACTGGATGCCGTACTCGCGGGCGACTTCGCTCAAGAGCGAGCGGCGGGACTCCGCGTCGGTGGGAACGCGGGTGATCATCACGTCGACCGCAGGAAGACGATGCTGACAATGCTGGCAGGCCACCGCCCTGACCCCGATCAGCTTGCCGCACTTCGGGCACACCATGGTTTGCGGCGCGTAGCGGGCGGGATAGAAACCCTGGACGAGCAGGGCCAGCGGCCCCAGCACCACCCCGAGGACGACCCATCGCCGCACGCCCCGGCGCTTGCGGGCGGCGATCCACCCGACGAGGAACACGGACAGCGCCCAGACGACGATCAGCGCGAGCCAGACGGTTACCCGCATGAAGATCACTCCCTCTCCGCGCCCGGCAAGCGGCGGCGTGGGCCCCGCTCGAGCACGATTCGTAGTCTAATCGATCCGTCCCCTGAACCGCCAATCTCTCGAGCGGACCGGGCAGCAGGGCGGGGCGCGGGGCGGCCTTCCGGACGCGAGGCGCCCCGGACGGGCGGGTCCCAGGGATGAGGCGCCCGTGGTCGGGGCGCAGGGGCGGGTTATCGCCAGGCCGCGCCTGAAGGGGACCCGCCGGGTGTCCCGCCGCTCGGCTCGCGCCAGAACGGGCTGCGCCGCTCAGCCGCCCGCGGCTTTGCCGCGAGCTCACCGAGCCGGCCGATGTCGCTCACGACCCGCGCCACGATCTCGGCGAGCTCCTCGCGCTCGGCCTTCTGCTGCTGGATCTCGCCCCGGAGTGCGTCGATCTCGCCGCGCAGCTCCTCCGACTCCTTGGCCGCCGCCTCCGCAGCCGCCCGCAAGCCGTCGTTGTCGTCGAGGAGCCGAGGGATCATGCCGAGCAGCGTCCCTGCCTCCTCGATGAGCGCGACCGCTCGCTGGCGGGTGTC
>Ga0214473_10002230_pt1 | contig 24039 bp, 51 predicted proteins | sample RVTome_7_FD_203509 | JGI IMG/M metagenome (GOLD analysis project Ga0214473, IMG submission 203509) | Soil microbial communities from uranium-contaminated site in the Upper Colorado River Basin, Wyoming, United States - RVT98D197 | ecosystem: Environmental > Terrestrial > Soil > Contaminated >... | reverse complement strand
AGCGTCGTAGTGCACCCACAAAATTTCTTTCCATGTAACGGTCGAAGATTCCCTGCCCGTGTGCCTCCTTCCAGTTCTTGTGCCACTGAGAGAGCCGATCAGGTACAGGGGCGCAGGCTGTCTGTCTCTCATGTTCATGGAAGCGGGTACGACGGGCGATGTCTCTCCTTCGGTCTGCCTCTTTCTCAAACTCCTGTTGATATCGACGCCTAGACCACCACCACTTACCCATTACCACTCCCCTTCTTCCCAGCCAAGTATTTCATTCAGCCTTCGCAGCATGATACCTCGCCCGGCGCTGTGCGTTGATGGTGGTCCTGCGACTGATGTAGTAGGCACGCTTATAGTCCAAGTAGTGCTCTCGGCTACTCTCGCGCCACGCCTTCGCAGCGGCTCGGCCACGAGCCCGGTCTTCAGCAGAGCGGATGATCTTGCGTCCCGCCCATTCCGTTCTGCGCCGGCCGAAGATCACCGGCCCCAGGATGTTCTCCACTTCGTGTCTGTAGATATTCTTCATTCTTCACCTTCCTCCTTGTAGATGTCGCGTACTTTGTCGAGGCGCTGGGCCTTTTGCCAGCGTTCATCTTCGAGCCGGTGTTGGATCTCGTAGGGCTGATGAAGAGTCGGACGGCCAGAGTTCCAGTACCTTCTCCGCGCCCCAAGCGCCATTTCCCCAAAGCTGATCACCTCAGCGCGGTTACGGTCGATGCGGGGCTCGTCTAAGACCTCCTCGCCTTCTATGGCTTCAGAAGGGTAGTCGTCATCGTCTACTCGCCTAATGCCCTCTTCCTCCTTGGTCGTCAGAGTCACCGGAAAGAAGCCAGCGTATTCCTTGAGTTCCTCCGTGAGTTCCTCTATTACTCGCCTCCAAGGATCAGTCATACCCTCTGCCGGGCAAAGGACATGATGCCCAGTGCCCTCTTCTACCCCGCAACTCCAACAGTGGTTCTTCATCTCTTCCTCCTAGTGTTTGTACCCGAACGTTACTGTAGCCGTGATACAGAACGCCGAGAGCCAGTAGAACATATCGGCGTAGCTCTTGTTGCTCGCCCACCATCCGGCATTGAGTACGTAGAGACACATGATCACGATGTTGAATACCTTGGGATCGAATAGCCAGCCCATCAGTCTTTCTCCACTTCATCCAGGAACTCATCCACCGTCAGTACTCTCTTGACCCCCGAAGGCCCAACCTCGGGGCGCTTCTGGATGCGATTATACGGCCGGTCGAGTAAGTAACTCTTGGTCTGCGGTGAGTCACTGATCCAATGCACGGCCCAGCAGTTCTCGATCTTGTCGTCGATGCTATGAGTCGCGCCAATAGCTCGGGCGATCTCGCCCTTCTTGCCGGAGACAATCACAGACGGACGATAGACGCCATGACTCTCCAACCACACCGAAGTTTGCTTACCTGGAGGATGGGCGGCCGAGACTCTATTTGTGCAGAACACGACTTCATGTTCAAGCTGGAGATTGTCTATACGGCTGAATGTGCCTATACTCACCAACGGTTTCAACCGCGTCCACCAGCCGGCGTCCCGCTTCACCTGATCCCATACTAGATTCTCCTGCTCTCTAGTCAGGAGTCCCCAAGTACGGAAGTTCCATGATGGCTGGTCCGGCGTTGTGATGATCTGAGTATGGAACAGAGAGTTGGCGAGCCGGGTGAAACCCTCAACGAAATCAGCTAAGACCCCATCGAGATCCATTAGAATGACCTTACGCTTCATACGTCCCTCCTGAAAATCACCACCATCGATGCGAACCGCGGCTGCCCAAGAGGCTTCCCGTTGAAGCAGAATCGGATGCGACGATTGAAGAAGCGGACTTCGCAGCGAGGACTCCGCATGATGCGACAGAACCACTTTTTGTCCGCGAACACCGGAAGCAGCATGACGATTGTGCTGTCCTGTTCCTGGAACGCTTTGTCTACCCAAGGTTGGATGTCAGAGTAGGGGAGGTTGACGAAGATCGCCTTCCAATCCCGCCACGGATGCTGAAGCGCGTTCTGCTCCTTCGAGAAGAATGAACGCCCGCACTTGGAGTTCCCTGCCGTAGCGGCGGCATCTAGGTCGAACTTGAACTCGTGGTCTAGAGCGCGGAACAACCAGTCCGGCGTCTCAGACTCATCGCCCGAAGCGCCCTCTTGGTAAGCCGGCTCGATGAAACCTTCGTTCAAGAGGATGCCCCCTCTTCAATTTCCTTCTGTAGCAGCGCCAACGCCCGCCATGCTACCTTGGCAGAATGGCGCACGCCATCCGAATCCAATTTCCCACGCTCCACAAAATGCCGCATCAGGGCATCGGCCTCATCCGTAGACTTGGAGCGATCCCAATGGAGCGGCTGACCCGGACTGTGTTGATCGTTTCCGATTTTGCTGACTTGAGCCACGGCGATCAAGGCATCAGGGAAGTAGTCCACAAGGCCCGTCGCCAAGGGAACAGCCTTCCGTTCGGCGGCGTCAATAGACAATTTGGTCATGGCGTGAGTATACTCCTTTCTTTATACGATGTCAAGCGGTTCCCATTTATGCTCGCCGGCCCAAGTCTCGCCCCACTTCAGGTCTATCTTGGTCCAGAAACCCTTGGGGTAGAACTTGGGTACGACAAGCTGGGGCCAAGGGCGGGTCATTTCTCGTTGCAGTAACCTGCCATATTTGGCAAGCTGCACCTTCGGAACTTCGAGGGTAAACGAGTCGTGCGTGCCTGTCCACAAGGGGGTAGTAGTCTCGGGTGAGAGAATCGGCAGCCCGCTTACTGGCAGCCTAGAACAAATGATCTTCCACATGTCACCAGCAAACGACGCAGGCCGAAATGCAAGAGCCTTCTCCCGGTCAGGCCAACGCATGAGTCCTGCCTGGATGGTCCACTTGAGCCAGCGTTCGTAAGCGGCCGCGCCGGTACCACGGGCGGGGCGCTGCTTCTCAGCAGCTTTGAGCCAAGTTGCCGTCGCCATGAACCGCCGGATGCGCCCAAAGCCCTGGTCAAGCATCTTCCTAGTAAACGCCTCGTATTCCGTGTCCCTCCTCCACTGAGCGGTGACAGGATGCAGCGTCTCTAGAGCCGCAAAGACCTTCTCAGCGGCCTTGGTGGAGACACCGTGCTGCTTGGAGTATTTGTGCGGACCCATGCCATAGTTCCAGCCGTGGCGGGCCGGCTTTGACGCTTGACGGGCTGACTCCATCTGGCCGTTGTGGTAGACCATCAGGGCTTCGGCGGCCGCCTTCGTGGGCTCGCATCCGTAGCTATGATGAGCGAGCATGGCGTGGAGGTCTACACCATCAAACACCATCTGGAGCCCTTCATAATCACTGGCAAACGCGAAGGTCAAGACAGCTTCGACCTGAGCCTTGTCGGCCTGGAGTAGCACCGTTGAGCCGTCTGTACAGACTGGACCCCAATGATCCCTCATGATCCTCGGGATGTTCTGTGCGTTTAGCTCTTTCTTAGCCACGCCCGAACCTCCTCCTCAATGTGTTCTGCCTCACACTCTAACTCGTACTTCAGCCCATTCATGTGCCAGTAGTTTGCGCGCTCGGCCCATGGCGGCTCCCAGGTCAGGGCATCAGCGCGCCGCCTAATACGACCAGCGACTTTCAAGAGAGCGATGGCGGTTTCCTCGCTCACTTGCCGCCTTCCTCCTCACTTCCGCCACTCGACAGACGACCGATACTAGTACGGTATGTATTATATGCAGGCCGCACAATCCCATCCTGGTCCACAGCCTCTCCGACTAACGCCGGCTTCACGGGCAGGATGGGCTCCACAAAGTTGTCGTACATGTGGCTTTTGTTGCTATAGTCCAAGCGCCACTGGAGCACCGCAGCCTCGATTTCCTTCCCCTCGTCGCGGCACCTGAGCATCATCAGACGGATCACGTCGTCATCAAGAGTCGGTAGGCCCATCGGATGCGCCGGGGTTGGGTCCGTGCGCTCCTTCACCGGGAGTTCAAGATGCTCATAGATGAGCCAGCGCCAGTGGTCAGGTGAAGAGAGTTTGAAGCCTTTGTCATTGCGCTTTACTTCGGCCCGAGCCTCGCTAAGTTCCTCACGGGCTCCGTCCTGGATTGAGGCGTAGAGTTGAAGGCAGATTTTACACTTACGATTTCCAGGTTTGCGTATGCCGTCGTATGTTGAGTGAGCAGGGCAAGCTGGGAGAGATGCATGTTGCAGTACAAACTCCCTCGCCCAATTAGCCTTCATGTTCCACATAGGCTCGATCACATCTAACGACTCCGCGGCAATTTGTGCTAGTTCGTCAAGCAAGCGAGCGGCGGTCGCTTCGAACTTCGGGATGATGGGCCTCATACCATGCTGAGTCATAGCGATCAGCCGCGGGGCCATTGGAACATAGGCGCGGTAGAACAGGTCAAGTCGAGACGGGAGCCCAGGCGCGGCTGGCCTAGCGAGCCGCTGCATCAAGACTACCAGGTTCCTCGCTGTCTGATACAGGTCAACCTGGTTGTAGATCGCCCACCAATCAGGTGGCACATCGCTGGAATCCAGTGGAGTGAAGTATGCCGGCCACACGGCCCGGAAGATTCGTTGTAGGAGCCGCGAGTCCGGCAATCCCTTCCACTGGAAGTAGTCCGACTGGCAACGAGAAGTCACACAGGCCAAGTCAGCATCAAGGTCAGGTTCCTCTAGCTTCGCCGCCGAGATCGTATCCCAAAACGGGCCACGGATGGAGAAGCCTTTGCGGATCAGATTGTGTGTGTCGTAGGGAAGGTTGTGTCCGACTTTGAAGGTGCGACTTGATAGATACCGTTGGATCTGATACCTATCACGTTCGATGGCTCTGTACTGGTGAACACCACCCAGCCCGGTGAGAATACCCACCAAAGATATGTCTCCGTACTCTTCGCCTGCTGTCTCAATGTCCAATACCGTCATCCACGAAGGCAACCCGAGCACGGGAACATGAGATTCTAGTAGCGGAAAGCGCCGCGGGAAGGCACTCAGCGCACGCCGAATGTCATTCGAGAGGTTCAACCGCTCGCTCCATTGGCCGCGGATCAAGTAACTAGGATGTAGCGTCGGCATGATCACAGGGTCAGACGCAAACGTGATGGGCGATACAAACTCGGGAGCGCCGCTTCCTTTGCTAATGCCAACGTGAGAACCTATCCCTCCAAACCACTCATGTTGACGGAGCAACGATCCGCGCCATTCTGTGATAGCCGGCTCTCCACCCCTACTCGATAGCGCAGAACCAAGCCAGGTGTGTAGAGCCTTTGAGCCATACAAGATGACAGCCGATGGTCCTGAGCCTGCGCTTAGAGACTCCTTCTCAAGATACCGGCGGCACTGTTTGATGGCACCGGCCCACTGATGCGGGCGAGCAAACTTCGGAGGCTGGCATTTGATCGTGTTCGTGATGTAAACCTGATCGCGGCGGCGCTGGGCACCTGAGAGTAGGTTTCGCTCCCACTCCTGCCCAGCAGCCCCCATAACGGGGCGCTCCTGCTGAGTCTCAGTCTCACCGGCAGACTCAAGGACGTTCCAGGGCTTCCGGGGATCGCCCTCGGGGGGGACGAAGCCATAGCCATCACCGTAAAATGGGCACGACACGCAACCTAGTGGTTTCCGAATGACGCGTTCTCCTAGAGGATATGACTAAGTTCGATCCCGCGTTGCCCCGTTCCAACATATCCAAATCCCGAACACACACAGAACTACCCACCAAGGATTCGTCACAGGAGTACAGGAGGCGAGGTTGAAGATCCAGATGACCATCCCGAACCAGGAGAGCCAGCGGGGGACTTTCATCGCCCCTCCTTTCCGCGTGCGAGGGCGCGGATGTCGGCCTCATCTTGCTGCGACTTGGCGTAGCCGGCAAGGAACCCCTCCTGCCTCGCGGCGTCGATGGCGGCGTCGAGGGCTGCCTGCACCACGACGCACCGAGGATCGACGTAGGGATGCGGCCCGTGGCACGGACGACCTGGGCCGAACGCCTCTCCTGTGCGGCAGGTGCCGCCGCATAGATGGTGACACTCACACATGGGGGCGTGCGCCTCACTCCCCATCCGGTGCCTCCTTAACTCTGAATACGCTCAGGCATCGAATAACGTTGTGCGGCCCGCAAAGAACACCGATAATTGCTTCCCGCTGCGCCCATTTCGGCCGAGCTGGCACCAGAATGTGAAGAAGTCCGATTAGCGCTCCAGGTTTTGCCCATAGGCGGGCAGCTTCCAGAATTGCCTTTGGGCTTGGCTGCTCAACACCCCAATCACCGCTGAACCGCTTGGTGTATGGTGGATCGGCCAGAACTATATCGAATGTGCCAGCTATAGCAGGAGGCGGCGGTGCGAAAGCATCTTGGCAGAAGTCGGCCTTAGCCTCTGGATCGTTATCCACACGCGGCCATACTGGAGCTGAGCCGCCGAACAAATGAAGTCCCTTGGCTCCGTTGGCTACAAAGTCACGCTTGAAATATGTCCAGAAGCGCGAAGGAAATCCCTGTCGTCGCCCACTTGACCGTGGCGGCCCGCAGCGCCAGAGATCAGTCCGCATCCGGTGCCTCCATCGCGTCGGCTAGTCCGTCGAGTAGCGCGTAGAACGTCAGCCACGGCTCTAGTTGGAAGTTTCCCTTTGCCGAACGCACCATCTCCGCGCACCTGCTCGTCGGCTCGCTCATCCTTCCACCTCCCTGCTGCGTGCGTCAGCCACGTCCGCTCTCCTCTCGTCTTTCTCTCCTGCAAGTCGGGCAGAGCCAGCGATGCCATAGCTTCCACAACAGCCATGATCGGCGATACAACCCGTCGGAGTAGATGAACCAAGGGTGGTCCCACCACCCGTGTGGAGGCGGGCACGGCTTCAGCTTCGTGGCGCTCATGGCTTCTTCTCCAGCCCGGCGTCGGCGCAGTCTCGGTAGACTCCGCGCTTGGCCCGCAGACCACCACACGACGGGCACCGCGTGTCTTCAGTCTGCTCGCTCATAGGTTGCCTCGAAGATGTCTGGTTTGATTGGCCATGTGTCCCCGCTCTCTGGATCGCGCAGCACCCAATCACCCGCCTCGGCACGCACTCGGCCGTGCGCCGTCACTACCAATTCTGCCACCTCCACCCTTCGTGCTTCAACGAGTCGCGGGAGTTTGCGGTATAGATTCGGCTCGCTCATCTCATCACCGCGTCATTCGAGATCGCCGCGACACCCGCGAGGGCGCTGCCCAGGACAAGTAGGACAATCGCTGACCGGCGGCGGCCACGCCGTCGCAAGCCCTCCGCTGCCGCCAGGACGGCCACCGTGAGAACCGCTTTCGTAGCATATAGCCGGACATCGCTCGGATGTTCGCCAAACAGAGGATTAGCTTCCTCCGCTCCTCTGTCGAGAGCAAGTTCCGTGGTGCGGGCGTCCGCGAACTGTGCCGCGACGAACGCCCCTTGCGCGAGCCGGTACGCTGTATCATTCGCCAGCACCGGATTCAGTAGGAAGATCGGCAGGAGGAGTCGTAGCAAACTGCGCCTCCAGAAGCCTCTGCTTATAGAACTCTGGCAACCCACTCCCGACTCCTCGGATGACGTGTTTCCAAGCCCACTTGAACAGGATCTCTTTGATCTCAGCAGTAGCAGAATCAGTGATGTCACATCCATGTCTTCTCCTCAATCGTCGTAATCCAAAGAAGACTCCCGGCGGGCATCCTCTTGGTCACAGATTTTGTCGTAGATCGCTTCAGAATGCTTATCGACAACTTCCTGTGGAATCGGCTCGCCTGTCCGGGCATCGTAGACCTCTACTAGGTCAACCTCCGGCCCCTCGGCAGGATAGCAGTTCTCCGGCGGCCCTGATAGGCAAGCCGGCCTACCTGGCGTGTAGATGGCCTCGACCTCCCACACCTGCTCTTGCTCTGTGTCGCCATCGACAAATCGGTAGCTCGTTTCTGTCTGATAGCTTTGGCGGCTCATACCGTAATTATACCCTCAAATCAACCAGGTGTCAAGTGGCGAGCGCCGAGTCAAACGGCCAACCCCTTATTCAGCGGAGCGATTGCCGGCTTATATTCCGGTCGGGCCGCTTCTATTCGGGGTACCCCCTTGTCGGGGCGCACGTCTCGGTGTGCCGACCCGCCACACGTAGCGCCGCCCCCAGGGTCGTAGCCATGATCATTTCAGCTAGCCAGCTAGCCAGCTAGCCAGCTAGACCCTTGGGGGCGCTACCTACCTTGTGCGGATTGATAAATCGCACACGCTGCACGCTAACACTTTATTGCTGGGGCTACACATCGTTTGTCACCGTATCACTGTGAGCAACTCTTCTTCTCTCAGGACGAGAAACTTCTCGCCGTCTACGTCAATCTCGACGCCCGAGAATCGAGCAAACATTACGCGCTCGCCCACGCGCACTCCAACGGGGATTCGTTTTGTGCCTTCAGCCGTGGCCTGCTCTCGACCTGGACCAACGGCCACTACGATCCCCTCGTTAGATCCCTTGTCGCGCACCTTCTCCGGGATGTAAATCCCACCCGCGGTCTTTTCAGGAAGGTGTTTCGGTTGCACCACGATCCGGTCGCTGATTGGGAAAAGCTGTGGTGATCGGGTTGCGCTCATTTCTCCTCCTCTACCCCACAGCACAACCAGCACCCGATACGAATTACTTGTTCTCCGAATGTCAGCAGCTTATCGCCCAGCCAGAAACGGATCGCGCTCATCCTTTGATCTCCTCTCGGATCGCTGCGAGGCGTGACTTGGCGGCGGCTTCCTCTTCGGCAGCAGCATTCACTTCGGTGGCCGTCAATTCAGAACTCACGGGTACGGGGCTGTCCGTTACTAACGGACTGACCGATATAATGGACGGCTCGGCCGGCGGCACTACTGGCAGCGTCGCAGGCTCCTCCAAGATTCCCTTCTTCTCAAGGAACTTGGCGAACTCCTTTCCTACCCCAACCGGCTGGTAGAATACCTTGGCCTTGAAACTCGCCCCGGCTATCGCCAGCACCGTTGTTTCAGCAGTCTCACCATGCTGCTGCTGGTAGATCTTCTCAAATGCCTCTTCCAGCGTCCTTCCACCAAAGTACCGGGTGATGTTGTAGGAGTCACCCTCGCGCCGTAGCAGAACCTCGACGCGCCACTCTTGAAAGTCTTTGCGATCCAGCGAAACGAGTTCGGTCACAGTTCCTCCAATGCCCTGAAAGCCATCGCCGCAGTCTGGATCAACTCCTTCTCAAACTGCGCGACGGTTGAAGTTTCGTAGTGCTTGTCATACGGGCGCAGATTAAGTGCAGCCTTCAACACCTCGCCTGCTTCTTCTACCACAATTGCAGCAGCCTCGACGCGGCTATGTGATCCGCGTGGCATACTCTCAATGTGGCTGGGGAATACCTTGTAGTGCCGTCGCGCCCTTGCTATTTCTTTCTCTACGGCTGCGAGTGCTTCTGTATGAGTCATGCCGTCTCCTCCGGGTCAGCAAAGTGCAGATTCCTCTGCCAGTTCGCTAACACGCCTTCACCACCGCCAAGCCTAGAACATTCGAAGTTCGCCTCACAGTATTCTTGGCACCAACGGCCGTTGCCTCCGATGTAAGTATACCCGTACAGCGGAAGCGCAGCAATCACTTCTTCTGGCGACTTTCCGGCAGCCAACTGTACCTTGGCCTCGTTCAAGATGGCGGCATGCTCTCCGATAGTCGTAAGCCCATCAAACGGCTTGAAGGCCAGCAACTCATCCAGGTCCATCCACTTAACAGGCCGGCGGACCCAGTTTGTGCCGCCCTGCTTTGCTCTCTCCGGCCCCGAAAGTGGACAGACATAGTTGACGATACCATCTTGGAGTAGAATGCCGCGGGTCTTGTGGATCATGATCCGGTAGAACGAAAGCTGGGCACAGTGATCCGGCTTGGCGAGGCCGTCCTTCTTGTTCCGTACCGTCGCCAACGATCCCTGATTAGTCAGCTTTGTGTCTTGGATGATCGAGGTTCCCGTATACCCCGCCGGCTCGACGCAGATCATATCCGGCCGCCCTTTCATCAAGCCGATCCCTGGAATGTCCGCCTCGATTAATACTTCAGCCTCGTACCCTAGTTCCCTCGCGCCTTGTTCGGCGTCACCATGTAGAGCCGTACCAAGACTCGGGCTATCGAAATGTACAGGAAGTGCGTAATATGGCAGCAGACGACTAATGAGCGTAGAGCGAGGACAAGCAGTAAGCGTTGTAGGTGTGATCGTAAGGCCAACATGTACGTCGTCCTCCTCCATCTTCTTCACGATGACGCGACTCCAGTAATCAGGGAACGGAGGCTCGGGGCACGCGCCATAGAAGTGATCCAGAGGTGCGCGGATCTGACATGTGGGGCAGAGCTAAAGCCAGCCTACGATCGGCATGGCATGACCTCCTTATAGCTGTTGAGGATTCGAATCCGATTTGCCTCAACTGTTTGGCTGGCCCATAACCCCGGGCGGGCGTGCCCTCTTGAGCCACGAAGTTGAACGATCTTCACCACGGGCACTAGTCCGTCCCCCCCACCTTCTCATCCTCGTTCATTTCGGGATAGAGTACAGTGAGAATGTCCGTGCCGATCTCGATGGCCTCTCTGGCCTGAAGGTTGGGAAACCGCTTCTTCAGCACATCTACGACCTTCAGAAGATCCGCGCTGTCAACGTACATAGTCGCTCCTGACGCACAAAGATGGTGGCGCGCGATAAAAAGGGAGGCTAGGTTGGTGCGGTCAACCCAGCCTCCCGGCCTACGCAATTTCTCTCGCGGACTTTCATTAAGAACAGGCCGTGACGGGGCGGCCAGCCCGCAAGGTCGCGCAGGCTTACCCGTTCGCTTCCACACCTGGGAAGAACTTTACCGCTTCGGCAATCGTCTCTCCGTTGTTCTGCTCACGGGTACTCACGGCGACGGCGAACTTCACCCCCACCATTCCCGTGTTGCAGAGCACGCGGGGGTCTTGGCCGCCGAGCGTGACGCGCAAACTTTCCATCGCAGACTTGCTCCTCTGCTGCATGGACTTACGCCGCTCGATTGCCGTCTCCCGCTCGAAGCCCGGCTTCCGTGTGTACGGGGCCGCGGCCGCGATATCGGAGTCGATGGATTCGACGATCTGCTCATCGGTCAGGATGGGCGGGAACTCAAAGAACACCGTCCCTCTCACCCTGGTCCCTGGAATGAAGTTTACGCTTCGGAAATACGCCTTGAAGCGAGCCTTCGCACCAGGGAAGTTCGGCGTCACGATGCCGGCGGGCTTCGCCAGTTCAACGAGATACCTTGTCAGGTACTCCGTGTGCTTCTGCCCCTGCGCATCGCGGGTCGTCTTTCTCTTTGAGGCCGGCAGGACCGGGAAATCGCCTGCGTCCTTGGCCTCCGTGCTAGCGTATCCGTCCCCGAAGTCAAACTCGGGGAGCCCCGCATCCACCGGAGTCTCGGTCGCCGTGTTTCCTGTCTCGTCCTGCGTTTCGTCGATCATCGTGCCTCCTTTGTGTGGGTACATTATGTACCGTCTAGACTAATTTACTTCGAGTCGGGTGGTGTGTCAACAGGTTTCTTTTGATCCTCACGCCACTTGATCCACTCGTCAGCCTTCATACCGACCATCGCCTCCCAAATGGTAACAATGGAATGATGGACTTTCGGGTCGAAGTGCTGACTCCCATCTGTCCTAAGCACACCCAGGTTAATATACCGTGGGAGTTTGAGCGTACCAGGAATTCGAGAGCCGCCCACGGCCATGTTGTCGCCCTGAGTATCAGCCTTGAACTGCATCCCTCCTGTCGGCTCCGGCTCCCTGGTGAATCGCATCACCAAGTCCCACGCCGCGGGATAGCGTATGGCCGCCTTCCGCCCGGCCAGAGCAGGCTCGGCCCAGGCCACACCTGAGTCGATGTACTGATCCTTGGCCGCGTCAAACTTTTTCTCCCGCTCTTTATCCTCTAGACTGTTGACGTAAAGATTAATGGGGAGAGTACGGAAGCGTCGTATGAGCCTAAGCTGCTCTCTCGCTGTGTCGCGCCACATACCGTACCCGCCCTTGTTGCCGGCGTACTCCCCCTTATCCATCCTCACGTCACCGCGCTCTTCTACCCAATCTGAGAACGCTGTAGCGCCGTCGATGCAGATCCAGTAGAACTCATCTCGGTGCGTCCTGATATACTCCCAGGCAGCTTCCAAGTTGTCAAGAAACCTTTGTGCCAGTTTGTCCGCACCTAGAGTCTCGAATTCTTCCTCTGTGTGAAGCACAAAGACCTTCGGCTCTAGGTCTGCTACGCTCGCCAGCCCGCGCTCACAGTCGATCACGCCTACTTTGTCACGTCCAAACTTCTGAATCAGCGCCCGAATCTGGTTTGTCTTCCCGCATCGAGGGCCGCCGTAAGCACAGATGGACTTGTAATTCGCCCTAGACAAGATGATAGGAGCCATCGGCTTGATCTTGGGGCCGGTGGCAGTCTCTGGCAACCCAGCATTCATCGCAGCCTTGAGAGCAGCCGGGTCAAGCGGCTTCGGGGCCGGCGGCTTCGGCACAAGCGGCTTTGCCGCTATAGATGCTGGCACCGGAAACGGAAGCACTAGTCCTTTCGGTAGGTCAGGTTTGGGCGGTAGCTCGGCCATCGATCCTCCTTTTGAATGTGCTCTAGAATCTTACCATGACCATCGGCTTGCGTCAAGCGAAAAAGAAAAGTCTTGCGGCTCACGCCTCCCTGTGGTAATCTCAGAAATGGAAAACCTAAATGCAGTCGGAGGGAAAAACCCATGTCCGTCTCCCCGTCAGTGCTCAGATCGTCCATTCTAGACCCCGGAACGTTGTTCGCGGTCCCGCCGCCGCCTCGGGACTGGCTGGTAAAAGACTTGTTCCCCGGCGGTTCCACCATCTTGATCGGCGCGCATCCCGGTAAGGGTAAGTCGTACTTTGCTATGGATCTCGCCCTGGCCGTAGCCTCGGGACAGTTCTTCCTCGGGCGGCCTACGGATCCAGAAGGCGGGCCACAAACTATCTTGTACGTTGACCAAGAGAACGACCTTCACACCGTGCGCGAACGAGCCTATAAATTGTTCACTGGACGCGAGTTGGCCTTGGAAGATGTCGACGACTATTTCCATTATCTCCATATCGGCCTCCGAGACTGCAACACACCCGGCGATGTAGCACTCAAGCTCGGGCCGCTGGTTCGTGAACTCCAGCCCAACTTGCTAATCCTCGACACTTGGCTCTCCGTCATGCCACTGGCCGACGAAAACGACAACGCCGAATCTGCCCGTGCTCTAGCCGCCCTTCGCTTGATCCAAGCCGGCAACCCTTCATACATGACTACCATCATCCTAGCCCACCTCCGCAAAGGTGGCGACGTGCGAGACATCCGCGGGGCCGGCCACTTGAAGGGAGCCACAGACGCAACCTACTTTCTCGCACGGACAGGGGGGAGAGCAGGGGCCGACGGCTATTATGCCACGGACCTCTTTGCTGACAAGGTGCGGGCCGCGGACGCCGCCAAGCGGATCAGAATGCGCCCTTACCGAGTCGGCCCCGGGGAACGGCTCGGAGTCGTGACGATCCGGCCCAACGAAACGGAAGAAATGGAATCTCCCGCCGACTCTTCCGACTAGCCCCTCAACCACGCCGCGGCCGCTGCGTATCTGGTAAATGTGGAATAACCCGCTCGACTGGGTGTCCAGTCAGGTAAACAACCGCATTAGAAGCCCTCTGTGCCACGATCTGCCCCTTCCAAGGGGTAAGGGTCCAGAGGTTCCGCAAACGTAGCTCGGGCGGCGTTGCCTCATCAAGCAAGGGGTGATGGTCGGGGCCGCCCTCCTTGGGGCGCTGGTTCTCCGGTCGCTTCCGCCACATCTTGAGAGCAATAGCCTCGGCGTTCTTGATGGTCCGGCGGCTCGGCTCTGATCCAGGGGGGAACTGCTCGCGCAGACGGCCATAGATGCTAACCATCACACCTTGCCGGCGCTTCCCTGTCTTTTGTGATCCCGCGCCCCTTGACTTGCCGCTGTACAGCTTCGGATTAGTCCAGCTACCGCCAGTTCCCATGTCTAAGTCTCCTTTTCGTGTGTGCTGCGGATACACATTACCCAATCTGGTGGCGAACAACCCTTGCGAACTAGCGGCCAGGGATCTAATGGACGGCCGCATTTTGGGCATTTTGGCTTCTCGCTACTCTCTGCCATCTTATCTAACCTCCCCACAGCACGGCCATGTAAAGTACCCCTATCCCCGCACCGATCAGGTTTAGGGTGACAAGCCCGTACTCACGCAGATGCCACCATCCAATCACGCACGCAATTGAGCCGGAGATATATACTAAGTCAGAGATCATCAGGATCGCGTTTACTACTTGCATGGATCAGCCTCTTGAACTAGATGAAGCTCGGCCCTACAGCCCTTCCACCGCCCTACTACCCCAAGCCCAAGCGACTTGAGCACGTCCTGACCCTGCTCGTGGGTCAGCGCGCAGTCTTTAACTGCCTCCGCTACTAACTCTCGCACGGTCTGTGCTGTGCTGCTCCATCTTACCTGTTTCCCTTTGCGCCAGGCAAGATCGTAAACCTCAAGACTAAACATGAGATTCTTTGCCGCCATAGATGTGCCCTCCTTGTACATTATACGCCCGTCCTAACCTGTTGTCAACCGGGTATCAGTATAACGTCTACCATATGCCCATTTACATCAATCGCAAAGGCCCGGCGTCCGATCGCCTTAGCCTCGCGGATTGCCTTAATCTCCGGTGCATATGCCGTAACATACGTCCGGTAGCAATCTCTTACCCAAGCTCGCTCTGTTTGTCCGAATGCACGGCCGGCCGCTTTATATGTATAGACCGCGAACCGCCAAGCCGCCGCCTCACACTCTAGCCGCTGTTGCAAAGTAAGCACGCTAGGGTCCCCGTGCCCTAACACAAAATGCCCGAGTTCGTGCAAGTAATTCAGGCCGGCGAACTCGTTAGTTCGATTCAAACCTATAAGCCCCGTAGTATCTTGAATGATAATACTATCCGTGGATAGCGTAGAACGTACTATGACACTCCCGATCCTAAGCACAGTTTCCCCCTTTCAACACTCGGTGTAGCCGTCAAACCACGGGCCGTTGCGACGGGTGCAGCGTCGGGCTGCGGCGGACTTGCAGGTACTAGAGCTAGACTCGGGGTCTTCACAGTGGCGTTGGGCGGTCTCCAAGTTCACACGGCTGAGAATCGTGCGGGTGTAGCCGGGCTTGTTAAAGTAGAAGCGAATGACCTTGTACATGTCTGTTTCTCCCTTTCACGGTTTCACAATCAGTCCGTATCGTTCCTCGGTGATTAACCTCACTCCGTGTAGACTGTCGGCGGCCCGCTCCAACAACGTTCGTACTCCTAAGATAATCCGCCGTGCCTCGTCTAACTCCCCTTCCAGTCGCCATTCCCATGTCGAGCCATCCGTTTCGATCCGCACTGTGATCATACTGCGCCCCCTTTGCTGTTGGCAATCCCAAACAGAATCACGAGCACCAGACACACTAGGAACTCGCCGAATAGGATCAACGTGGGTATGCTCACGGCTTCCCTGTTATCGCCTTGGAGCACTCCGGGCACCGCACGATCTGGTGCCGCTCGCAGCACTCATTTTCTGACGGCACAATCAGGAGCCTAGGTTCTTTGCCGTCATAGTCATAATTCGCCTTGATACGCCGCGAGGTCGGTTTGTGATCCTCCGGTAGCACGTCGTCTTTGAATCGCCTTGTGTAGCTCATCTTTTCCCTCCCCTTGTAGTTAGATCGTCCATCCAAACAACCTAGCGACCGCCCGCGCTACGTACCACGTAACCCATATATCCTGCGCGGCCTGGATCGCGGCGGCCGGCGTATTACTCCTGTGCATACGTCTTTCCCCCCTTCGCGCTAGTAATCTCACTAAACCTTGCCTCGACCCACGACATGATTGACTTTTCGTCCTTCCAGTCAACGCCATTAAGCACTATGCGCGGCACGAAAACATCCGCTTTCCAAGGACACTCATGGCTAACGCGCGAGGAGTAAGATTCGAGGTTAGCATCCTCCGGAGTCTGATTAGCTATCAGACTATTATACTGGAAGAGTAGAAACCGTACAGTGGCCGGGTGTGCAATTACGCCGGCCAGTCTATCAATATCAAGCGGCCCGCCGTTGTGATCTTCGAGCGTAACTCTTCCCCACATTGTGTCATGCCATGTAGCAGTGCTATCGCTTCCCGCGACGATAAAAACCTCGACTGCGTACCCCGCCCGTTGCAATGCCATCACAAGTGCAATCGTGGCCGCCCCCCTCTTAATCAAGGCGTCTTGTGTCACTCCATAAGATATAAACGCGTCCACCATGATACTGACACAGGGCTTTGACTTCTCAAGCTCCATTGGAGCGTACCATGCTTCCGGTACGCCCGACACAAGCGCGCCAACATCATACGCCGCGCCAGTAACGTCCTGGACGATCTGCATTCCCTGTACCATGTGCGGTACTAGCTTGTCAACGGCCATATTCGCAAACCGACGCGCCTCTGCTATCCCCTCCGGCCATCCGTGTTTCATGATCTCTAAAGCTTGATCAAACGTCTTTACCCCAAGCGTTAAGCTCCCGTCCCCGAATGCAAGTTCTAGCGCTTTAATCCCACGCGGCCCATATCTTGCTTTAGCTTCACGCTCAAGATATGGCAGCCAGGTATAAAATGGCTGCGAGTCAGTGTGCAGTCTGTACTTCACGGCAACCTCACAGCGGCCAGCGCCTTGTCCACCATCGCAGAATCCGCCCCCCTGAATACCAGCCCGTGTGCAACCTCTTCCGGGGTTTCTCCGGCGGCCAGCGCCTTAATCCCGTCCAGACTGGCGCGGGGGGTGACTACAATCGTCGGCGCATTTGCGACCGTCCACGCCCGCATTTTCATAACCCAAGTGACCCATTTGGCCGGAGTGCAAGTCTTGACCTCACGAGTCGGGGCAGGCACTTCCGCAAGCCCTGCGGCCCTGCATTCAATCGAAGGATCAATCGGCCAGTGTATGAAGTACATGCGATCCCGGAAAGCCCCGCTCATAGGCCGGCGGTCGGGAAATTCCTGTGTCGGGCGGCCGGGTGTGTTGCCGTTTGCCACAAACCCAAACCCGTCCTTGCGCGCAGCGTTCCCCCATGCTAGGGGCGCGTGGCCGTTTGCCAGTGCCGTGTTGAAGAGAGTCTGTACATGCCCCGGCGCGTTGTCGCACTCTTCCGCGATGTAAACATGCCCGTTGACCCAAGCCCGCGTAAAACTGGTATGCACAGGCTCCCCTGTCGGCGTGCAGTACCCTTGCACCATGCTACGGAACGTAGACGGATCGAGCGTATCTAGCTCATGGCTTCGCTGTAAGGCGGTCGCCGCTTGCAGGGCCGCCGTTGACTTCCCGCCTCCGGCCGGCCCCCATAAGTACACAGGCAAGCCTGCCGCCATCACGTTGATCAAGCGTGGCAGGAGATAATGCGCCCCCTCTATCCTCACACTCTCAACCCGCTCGGGGATCTTGACTTCAATCACGCGCGGGCGGAAGCGGTCGGCGTTCGCTTCGACTACCTTGTTGGCCTGCTCGACCGCGATTTCCTTGACCCTGTTCTCATCAATCGCAGGGGCCTTGATCCGGCTTTGGATCGCCTCTGCGATCATATCTGCCAGGTTGTCGGGCATAGGCTCTGCTACCTCCTGTGCTAGCTCTTGCGTTGACATTTGAGTCGCCTTGTATTCGGCTGGCGTCTCCCTAGGCTCGACCGGGCGTTGATCAAACGGTGGATGTGTGGTCACGCAAGCCCTATGAGCGTATTTGTTCCCCCCACGATACCCGCGCCCAGCCCCGGCCACCACTAGGCTGATCGTCCCCCCTATCTCATACGGGCGGCTGCAAATATGACACTTCCCCGGGTAGCGCGCCGTGAACTCCCTGCGATCCCAGCCTCCGCTCATGACTCTATGCTCCCCCTCTCCGCCCGGCTACCCTCGACACTCGAAGCTACCGGGCTGTCTGCTAGGGCATGCCACACGATAACCGCTCCAAGGACAAGCACTTTGACTAGCTCCCGCACTTCACCCTCCGCTTCTGGCAGTCAGCACAAGGACAGGCCCGCGCCACCATCAATTCAAACGTGGCAACAGCGGCCGGCGGGCTAGCCTTGAGAGTCTGCACGCCATGTGAGTATGCACGCGCCATGCCATGTACAATCGAGCCTAACCCTTTTGTTATCAACATACAGCCGCCCCGCATTATGCCGCTGATTGTCACAGTGCTGCCATTGACTGTCATCCACGCGCTAACTTATTGATTATGCATGGGATGTGGGCGACGTATATTTGACACTAGCTGACACTAGCCGACAATGGACGTCAGTCGCCATGATTTAGCCGAGGCTAAACTTTAAGTAGGGGTTAGACTAAATCCCCCTCCCCTCCCCCCCTCGCTAGCTAGGCCTCGCAGAGCGGCACATATACGTTAAGCAGGATAGCACATATGCACTGACCCAAAGTCACAGTGAGTTTGCGCACATATGTTATCATATGCTTTTTGGGCCATTTTGAAGGGGGCCGCTATACGCCTAGTGTCATTTCGCTTATTTCCAGTGAAACACTACCATATGTGGGGGTACGAAATGGTAAATTCGGAATTCCTCCACCCCCCCTCTGAGGTTTTCCATCTAGCCCCTAATTCGGAAAACCCTCCCCCCCTTAAGGGGGGAGGTTTCCGTAGGGGTCAGGGTCATGGTCTTGTCATGCCGGCTATGGCCACGAGGCCGCCACCGCCATGTAGCCTGGCCCCACCATCGAGCGTGGCGGTATACACAAACGCAGCCCCTGCTCCGGTCTGTGCTCTGACCCAGCCCGCTCGTCTTGTGCGGCCAGGCCCCGCCGCACCGCGGCGGCCGCGCGCCCATCAGCAGCCCCCAGGCCCCCCCAGCCCCTGCCGCCACAGCCCGCCGCCACACAAACGATACCCCCCCTCCCTAACTGTTGACACCATGAGGCTCACAGCGCCCAAGCTCAAAGCGCTCATGCAGGGCCAGGGGGGTGAGGGGGGAGGGAAGGTCAGCCGCTGGGCCGTTTAGACCCCTCCGAAATTCCATGTCATCCAGTGAAATTTCTGCTAAATAGCTGATTCTACACGACTTAGGGCTCACGCGGCGGCCCTATGACGGCTGCCTGGCTAGAAATAGCCGATTTCGCTTGCTTTTTGGCCTCGGGGCGGGTATGCTCAGTGGTGGAGGTGGAAATTATGGCTAAATCGCTGAAAGTAGTACCTAACCCCTATAAGTGGGGAGCTACGATGACCGATAAGTGTCAGGAGCCGTTTCATCTGCCGGGGATTACATGCCCGGAACCGCCCCAAAGGGGCTACAAACTCTGCTCCTACCATCTGATCGCTCGTCGAGTTCATACCCGAAGCGACGATTCCTGGAGACATCAGGTCGTCGTGAATAGCCCGCTGGTCGAAGCGGCCGCGGACCCTGACTCACTGGAGTAACATGGACACGCCCAAGCGCGCATATAGCTCTGCTAGCTCTCCCGAGCGTAAACTCACGCCTCGGGAGACTAAGACCCTCGATTTCATGCGCTTGGACGGGCTAGCTTTGAAGGAAGCAATGCTCAAGGCCGGCTACGCCGACCCCGACACAGAGGTTCCCCGCTTCCTGGCGCGTCCCGCCGTCCAGCGAGCGATGGCCCTAGGCTTGGTACAGGACGGGCAGCTTAAAGTCACTTGGGCGGCTGGCGTGGAGGCTGCTCTCGGAGCCCTCTATCGCATCATCGTAGACCCGCACGCCAAGGATTCTGACATAATTGCCGCCTCCAAGGGCCTTTTGGACACCGTTCGCCAGATCGGGATGAGGTCGCTATTCGAGAAGGCCCGCGAAGAGGACAAAGCCAAGAATGCCTCGATGGAGGAGTTGGCCGACCATGTGATCGGCGCTCCTACCGCTGCTGACCCCCTAAAAATGGTCGATTCCCTACCGGCGATCCTGATGGACCCGCCCGAGGGGAAGCCGAATTGAACGCCGACTTCGCCACCGAGTTGATGCGGCGCTGGGCTCGCGCTCTCTCGGTGATGACCGCGGACGAGATCCGCAAGCATCGAGATTGGGAGCACCTGACCGTCCGTGCTGCCATCGACGTACTTGATGCCAAGGCGGGTGGCTTCGAAGGCCGGCTTGAGCATCACAACCCGATCTACTATCTGGCCGAGCGCGTCTTTTTCGACAACGTAGAGGGCGACCCGGACTACTTGTACGCTCCCCTCCATCGTGACCGCTTCTGCAAGGCACTCCTGGACTACTATCTAGAGCCCCCCGACGCCGAGACGGCTGGCTTCCTGCTTCTGATGCCTCGGCTCACGTTCAAGTCTACCTTCATGCACGGCGTTCTCATCCTGTTCCTCGCGCTGCGTGAGAAGATCGTCCACAAGCGCGATGCCCGCATCCTGATGGTCCACCACAAAGAGGAGCAGGCGAGCCACAACCTTGTGCTTTTGAAGGAGAAGCTGATCTACAACCTCTGGCTCAAGGAAACCTGGCCGGAGATCCACGAGGAAAAGGACTGGGGCACGCAGACGGACTTTGACCTTCGCTGGAAAGAGCCGGGCATCTACCACGAGGCGTCAGTGAAGGCTATCGGCCTCGGTGGCCGTTCGACCGGCGACCACTACGATTTCATCATCTACGACGACATCGTGACGAAGGAGCATATCAGGTCATCCATCGTCCGTGAAGCGTGTGGCGAGGACTACGCGGCCTCTCGTTACCTGCTCGACACCGTCCGCGGCAAAGAGTTTGACTGCGGCACGCGCTACCATCCTCAAGATCAGTGGCAGCGGCTCATCGACGCCAACGTGAATGGCCGCCCTCTCTACCGCCGCCTCATCGTTTCTGCAATTGACGACGTGACGGACGAACTCGCGCATCCTTATCGCCTCTCACGGGAGAAGCTGACCCGCATGAGGCAGGAGGAGATGAGCCGCGAGGGCAACGACGTAATGTGGCACCTCCAAATGCAGAACTCGGTGCAGTCGTCGGGCCTGATTGCTACGGAAATGGCCTGGCTGCGCTACTGCTATCGGGAGAGCGTCCCAAGCGGCTGGACAGTGATCTTAGTGGACCCGGCGTGGAAGGGGACCAAGAATCAGGGCGAAGGCGACTATGCAGCTATCGGCGTCGTTCGATTTGTGCGGATCGGCACGGTCGTATTTCGCTATTTGATCGATCTCACCGTCTCCAACGAAATGACTTCACTCGACGGCCAACGCGAGATTTTCCGCCTCATGCGAAAGTGGAGCGTGATCGATGTCGGAGTCGAGGAAATCGGCGGCAACACGTTCCGCACGCAGCTTGAATGGGAAGCCGGCTCAAATGGCCTGATCATCACCTGCTTGGAACTCCAGTCGAAGCAGACTGCCAAGAATGAGCGGATCGCCACGTTCCTGAAGCACGTCCAAGCCGGCCATTTCTTCATCGCCAAGGAAGTAGAGCAGGAGGAGTTTGATAAGGAGTATAAGTCCTGGCCGCTCGTTGACCATGATGACGTACTCGACATGCTAGCTTACTCCTGTGATAAGAACATCGTCGAGAACTACGCGCCGCGCAGTCAGTCATGGTTTGACGCTCTCAAGGCGAAGGTGCAGCCACGGGCGTATCATTCCCGCTACTGCATGAGGTGATAATGGCTAAATCCGCGCTGGAAATATTGGAGAGGGCAGAACAGCGCCGACGGGCTGCGGAGGCCGGTCGGCAGGCAGCCGAGGCCGGCATGAAGGCTCTCGCTACTGCTCGCCGTCTCGTTGTGAAGCGCGTGGCTGAGTCATATCAGAAGCCGGCGGGGCAGAAATGATCGATTTCGACATAGAAGCTCTAGACGAGGAGGAGTAACGTGATCTTTCAATTTCAGCTTGAGGGGATTGCAGCCAACGTGGCGTTCTACCCCCTGTCCGTGTATGCGATCTGCGGCGCTGCGGTGCTGGTTTGCCTCGGCAGTTTCGCTGCATCCTATTTCGCCCGGCGGGGAGGCAAGTAATGGCAACGCGCAAGGTTGAGGGGTACGACGTAGATATCAGCACCATCGCCAAGAGCAACTTGAGGGACATCGAGGCTGCGAAGGCGAAGGGCGGTGTAGGCGCGGGACCGTTCACCGTCCAGCCGGATGGTGCGGATCATGTCAAGGGGCGGCGCGCTGCCGGGGACACCCGCAGCGTTGGGGAGATTCTCAACGAGCGCCGTGAGGAAGAAGAGAAGATTCGGAAGGCGATTCCGTAAATGCAAGTTAACGAGTCTCTCGTCATCGTCGGCACTGGTATCGGCTCGATTCTCATTGCAGCCGTGCTGGCCTATTTTGGGAAAATCGACGGAATGGCCTTCGCGGCGACAGTAGCGGCCTTTACGTCTGGCTCGGCAATCGCTAGTTTCAGGAAGTAATACGGTGCAATATCGCACCACGCAGCCTCCGCGATAGCGAGGCAAGAAGGAGCAACACAATGGGCACAGGTAATAGAGCGCCGTATGGACAGCGAGAGGAGTCTTTCTCCCAACTCGTAGACCTCACCGGCGAAACGGATGACACGACGCATAGGCTGTTCGTGCTGCCGTTCGACGTCATACAGATCGACAGCTTCACCGTGACACACTACGTCGCGGGCGTAGGGACGCAGAACATCGTCTACTCCCTCACGACTGAGGCGGCGTCCCCGGCTACAGTCTCAGCCACATTGACCAAGGCCAACGACGGCGCAGTCCCTCAGGTCGGCACCACGGCCCTTGGGAACGGCACGTCGATTCTCCAGGGTACGGTCATCCGGCTGGTTGCGAACTTCGCGGCTGCGGTAACTTCAGGACCGGCTCTCGCCGTGTCTGTCAGGGTGAGGAGATAACATGGCGACAAGGAACTTTCCGTGGAGTACGTCTACAGTCTCGGTGGCAGTAGATCAGACGGCTCGAACTAACGCTGCAACTGCTCAGACCGCAGCCGATGAGGCTGATGACACGGCTGATGCTGCCCAGTCTACAGCTAACACAGCGAACACAGAGGCCAAAAAGAAGATCCTCTACTTCGAGGCCGTCTCGCTGGCAGGGCTGACCGATGACGGTTCTGTGGTGATCGGCGTTCTGCCAATCGCCATCACGAACATTGTCTCCGCAACGCTGCGGGTTATGACTGCTGGTGTTGGGGCGCAGAGCGTAGACCTGGACATCACCAAGGCGGATGGCACGACCGCGCTCATCACGACCCCTGTTGCTGATGGCAACGAGGATGCGGCTGATACCGTGGTCGCTCTCGGTGTCGGCGCAGTGTCAGATTCCGCGGGAAACCTGATCAAACTGCGTGCCAACTTCGCGGCGGCTGTGACTAGCGGCGCGATCTACGACGTGCAGATTGAAGTCACGAAGTAATTGATGTTGCGCTGAGAAGGTGGGGATTATTTCCCCACTTTCTCGGCCAACATCAAGGTGCAAAATGAGCGCAACACAGTCTGGATCGGTACGATTCGCAAAGTTCTCTATCGCCTCCGCGACAACCACTACCCTGGTCGCGGCGGTCTCCGGGAAAAGCATCGTTGTGGTCTCGCTCAACTTCTCGATGACAGGGACCACTCCCACGGCGAAGTTTCAGGACAACACGGGGACTCCTGTGGTGCTCACCGGGACGTTCGACGCTTCAGGGGTCTACAATTTCGAGGGTTCCCGTGAAGCCCCGTTGTTCTCTACTTCACTTGGAAAGCAACTTGACGTAGTGACGGGTGGGACGCCTTCAATGCAGGGCTGCCTTTCCTACCTGCTGGTGGCCGAATAAATGTCAGCTAGTTACGGCAACGAGGGCCAGTTCGAGTTGGTCAATGGCAAGGTCGCCCTTCGTGTCATTGAAGTCAACCAGAACTCGGAGCCGAACTGGCAGACCACCGATGTTGTGACTGTCAAGATCGAGGCCACTACGATGGGAGACAACACCATCGTCGCCGCACAAGGAGCTAGCAAGAAGATTGTGGTGCTCAACTATACCTTAGTTGTCTCGGCTGATCTTTCGGCGCGGTGGCTCTCTAACACTACGCCGTTGAGTGGACTGATGCCCCTTTCAGCCAACGGTGGGGCTTCTCCAGTCGGCTCCCCT
>Ga0214473_10002229_pt1 | contig 24052 bp, 21 predicted proteins | sample RVTome_7_FD_203509 | JGI IMG/M metagenome (GOLD analysis project Ga0214473, IMG submission 203509) | Soil microbial communities from uranium-contaminated site in the Upper Colorado River Basin, Wyoming, United States - RVT98D197 | ecosystem: Environmental > Terrestrial > Soil > Contaminated >... | reverse complement strand
AAGCCCATTCACATCCTGCCTTACTGGATCAATTCTGCCCACTTTTACCCCTTGTCTGACTCTAAACGCCGCGAGATTAAAGAGAAATACAAACTGCCAATATATAAAATTATCATTGGCAGTTTTCAGCGCGACACCGAACAGGACCTGGTCACTCCCAAGCGAGAAAAGGGACCGGATATATTTTGCGACATTGTCGAACGCTTAGACCGCAACAAAATATTAATCTTATTAGCCGGCCCCCGCCGTGACTACATCGAACGACGCCTCAAGGCCCAAGGCCTGCCTTACCGCAGTTTAGGCAAAACACCGTACAGCACCATGAATGACCTATACAACATTCTCGACTACTACCTAGTCACCTCCCGCCACGAAGGCGGGCCCCAGGCTATCTTAGAGGCCATGGCTACCAGAACAAAAATATTCTCCACCTATGTCGGCGTAGCTGATATGCTGTGTCCGGAAGTGACATTCGCCCAGGCCGAGCAATGCGTCTCTTTGTTAAGCCAACCATACCCGGATGTTCTGGAAGAACATTACCGCCGCATCATCTCCCTTCAGTGCCAAAATGTCATACCTCAATACGAAGAGCTATTCAAAAAAATAGCCAGAAAATATGCGACTGCACATCCTGTTCGAATTTAAACCCCACCCCTGGGGCGGTGCCAATCAATTCCTGCGAGCCCTGCGCGGGAAGCTGCGCCAGCAAGACAGTTACAAAGACAGCCCGAGAGATGCTGACGCCCTGCTAGTCAACTTAAATCCCGGCAACCTCCTCCCTATCTTAAGGCAAGTCCCCCAAATAAAATCCCGCCACCCCGACAAAATTACCATGGCTAGAATTGACGGTCCTATATCGCTCATCCGTGGCCGTGACGACAAGCTTGACCGACTACTGTTTCAGTTCATTGATCTATTTGCCGACGGCGTAATTTACCAATCACACTGGTCGAAAACAGAGAACAACAAAGTTGTACAAAGCAAAGCTCCCTATCAAACAATTATCCATAATGCAGTGGATCCGAAGATCTTTTATTGTAAAAGCCACGAAACCCCTCCCAGCCTCCCCTTATCAGGGGAGGAGTTAGAGCCTGCAGGAACTAATGCCCCCCTTGATAAAGGGGGGCTAGGGAGGATTAATATCATCGCCACTTCCTGGTCTCCCAACATCCGCAAGGGCTTCGCTATTTATCAATACCTCGACCGGCATCTTAACTTCTCGCGCTACTCCATGACCTTCGCCGGCAATTCACCCTTAACCTTCAAAAACATTAAACACGTCAAGCCCACTTCATCCACCAAACTGGCAAACCTTTTGCGCCAGCATGACATCTATGTAACGGCCTCCCAAAACGACCCCTGCTCCAACGCGTTAATTGAAGCCATATCATGCGGTTTACCCCCCGTAGCCTTGGCGCAGGGGGGGCACCCCGAACTAGTCCAGCGCGGCGGCGAACTGTTCAGCAGCCAAAGCGACATCATTCCCAAAATCAACCTCGTCGCCCAAAACCTTGCCACGTACCAAGCTAACCTACCTCGGTTTTCCATCGCCAAAGCCGCCCAAAGATACTTAAACTTCGCCCGCAAAATCAACAGCGACATCCAGCAAGGCACCTACCACCCCAAACACACCAACCTCCTAACCAGAATCAAAATCACCAAAATTCGCGCCCTATACCACCTCTAGCAAAGCAATGCAAAGGATAATCCTCGGAATTGTCTCAACGAACCGCCTCTGCCTGTTGCACTTGTTTTACCTCTAGCTTGGGCAAATTATTAATATACAAATTAAAGACCTTATGCATCTCCTGTCGCAGCGTCTGGTCAAACTCCTCACACTCGTTGATCTGCTCATACAACCGCCTATACTCATCGGTGTTGAAGTTATAATGCCCCGCAATAATACTGCACAAAAACTTATCCTGCGCGTCGCTGCGGCTTAGCCACTTCTCCCACTTGCGACTGCGATAGGCCACGTCTAAAAACCCCCTGGAGTCCAGGCCGTACAACGCCACCTTGTAAAGCGTCAGCTTCGTTTGTAACACGCCTAACTGGGGCGCCACGTTAACAGCGTCTACCAAGTCCCGCCGCTTATGTATCTCCCCGGCCGACAAATAATCGGCGTTATGCTCTTTTAGGCCCACCCCATACTTATCCGCCAAAAAGCGCAGCTTGCTGACATGGTCACTATGGAATATCCCCTCTTGTCCGATCTCCTTTATCAAACTGCCTGTCTGGCTGACAAAGAAATGAGGCTGGCAAAAACTGGCAAAATATCCCATCTGTTCCTCCGCCCGCAACACGTCCTCCACTCTCACGCCGCTGTTCTCGTCAGTGCCAACCTCAATCAGCGTCCGGGGGGATTTACGCTGAACATACTCAACCGCCTTTTTAGATTCACTCAATATGTCCTCATAACTGCCTCGCAGAAAACAGAAATCAACATGAATAAGATCAAAGCCACCCTCTAGGTCAGCCTCAATAGTGCGATAAGTATCTGCCAGATCAAAGATACTGTTATGCCCCGGCCCGCAATGGTCCCGACAGACATACACCTTGGCCGCAGGATACCGCGCCCTCATCCCGTCAAGGTATGCGCGGTACTCTCTGGTATGAAAAACGTAACCCCGTTCGTAATCAACCTGGTTCTTTGAAGCAATTAGCATCAAAGGAACGCTTCTTTCTTGAGAATACGAATAAACCGCCTCAACTATTTGCCGGCTCATCGGCCCCACCCCCAAACGGCTTATCACTTCCATGCCTGCTTCGCTTCGTTGTAAGCCAGCTTCGTTACATCCGGAACCGTAAAAAACTTGTCCAGTATATGCCAGCACGCTTCAGCCACCGCTCCTTCACCGCCGCGCGCCTGCGTCACGAAGTCTGCTGCCGCTTTTGCCTGCGGCACCGCGTTAGCCGGCGCGATACCGTACGCCACGCTTTTAAGCACCGGCACATCAAACAACCCGTCTCCCATGTATACGCACTCCTCCCACTGGTAGTTATCCTGAAAGAATTTGAGCCGTTCCTGCTCCGTCACCACCGTCAACTTGATACCCATGTCGTCTTGAATACGTTTCTTGGTTATCGAGTAACCGCGCTTATCACCCGTTATTGCCTCCACAGAGAGTTTCCCCCTGATCAGCTTTATGCCATCGGCATCGTGCGGCCCGAACACTTTGGCAAACTTCCCTTCCCTGGTGTATAAAAACTGACCAGTAGTAAAAACACCGTCTACATCGAGAATAAAGTGCTTGATCATGTCTGTAATTTAGTATACCTCACTACGGGACTGCAATTCCCACAAATGTCGGTACAAGCCGTCCTCACCGACCAATTGCCGATGCTTTCCCCGTTGGACAATCTTGCCCTCGTGCATGACGTAAATCACGTCAGCCGCCACTACCGTGGACAGCCGGTGGGCAATCACTAAACTGGTCCGGCTAGTAATCAAGTTATCTAGGGCTTTTTGCACCATTCGTTCCGACTGGGTATCCAGGGAACTTGTTGCCTCGTCCAAAACCAGCACCTGCGGATTCCTGATAATAGCCCTAGCAATAGCGATGCGTTGCCTCTGCCCGCCGGACAAACGCACCCCCCGGTCGCCTACCACCGTGTCATAACCTCTCGGCAGCTTCATAACAAATTCGTGAGCGTGGGCAGCTCTGGCCGCTCTAAACAATTCTTCGTCCGCCACCTCGCGCTCCAGGCCATAAACAATGTTCTCCCGCACCGTATCGTGCCATAAAAATGTCTCCTGAGTTACCACCCCAAACAACTGGCGGTAGCTGCGATAATCAAACTCACGCACGTCTTGCCCATCCAACATTATCTCCCCTCTTGTCGGTTCATAAAACCGCATTAGCAAATCCGCCACTGTTGATTTACCCGATCCACTCGGACCCACTAACGCCGTCACTGCCCCTCTACGTAACGTCAAATCTATATCCTCAATAACCGCCTCTTCACCATAATCAAACGACACGCCAGTAAATGATATTTCCCTGTTTAATCCCTTAACTGGAGCTAATCCTGAAGACAACTCGACTTTTTTATCCAACAGGTCAAACGCCCGGCCGGCGTGTGCCAGACCATCCTGCACCTGCCACCAAACACGCGCCAGAGCGCTAGCCGGCTGCTGCCAGCGAACCAATACCACAAAAAACAGCAGCAGCTCTGCCACCATTAACGAGCCTTCAATAATGTATCGTCCGCCTCCCATTAACACTGCTCCCGCTATCGCCACCGCCACCACCTCGCTCAAACGCTGCGGAAAGGCTTTATTAATGTTATTGATAATCTCCAGCTTCCGCCAATAGCCAACCGCTTTACTCCAGCGCTTCTTCTCAAACTCCTCCGCCACAAATCCTTTAATAATTTTTATGCCTCCCAGGAACTCCGCCATAATAGCCACAATATCAGCCTGCAACGCCAAGATTTTCTCCCGATTGCGGCGAATTAACCGGCCAACCATTCCCACCAATAAACCAGCTAACATTAAAAAGGGCAGCACCAGCAACGTTAACTTAAAATGAATAGTCATCAACAACCCGAAAAAAACCAACCCCAGAAACGTGTTCACCAACACCTGCGACAAACTCTGCGTCACCATGGAGACAGTTCCGCCAATATCATTCTCTATTCTGGAAATAATGGTTCCCGCCTTCGTCTTGTCATAAAAAACTAGCGGTAGCTCCGTTAAGTGGCCGAAGGTATCCTCTCGCAGCCGCTTGGTACCCTCAGCCTGAACCGATATAAAAATACCATCAACTAACAAAGCTAAAACCGCGCTAGCGAAAGACAGGCCCACAATCAACGCCACCAGCCGCGCCAACTGCGACATAACCGGCCCCTTCCCCGCCACGGATGCATACAGACCGCGCGTCGCTCCCGCTATAGCGCCACTGCCAGTCGCTTCCGCCAATGAACCTTGTTCCTGAAACACCACATTAAAAACCGGAAAAAAAGAGTAGGTGGCAACCCCGCTCGTTACGCTTAAGACCACCGACAACACACCAGCCAAAATAATCAACCAACTCTGCGACTTAATATAACCAAATGCCCGCACGTACAGTTGCCAACTTGCCTTGAAGCTAGTCGACGGCATCCTAATTCTAATGAACTGCGCGCTCCCTAACAGCAAACAGTTCTTCAAAATTAGCTACTTCTTCCGGCGTGCCCAAACTGTAATGCAAGTCGCAAGGGAACACTTTGACCCGCCCCCCTTGTTCAATTATCACGTTGTAAACTGGACACACGTAAAATTCTCCCTTAGTGCGCATATCGTGCTGTATCATGTGCTCGGCCGCCTCCACAAAGTACTTAGCTTTAGCAAAATAGTACGCCCCTACCGTTGCCTTATCAGAAATAACCTCTTTTTCCGCTACTCGCTCCGCCTCTCCCCGCTCGTTAACAGCTACATAGCTCCACCGCTCCTTATTAGACGCGAAATAAAAGATCATTCCCTTATCATCTTTATCCAAGCTTTCCTCCGCCGCCCTTATGTCTAACATAAACAAATTATCACAATTAACTATCATCATACTTTCGTCCCTGTCCAAATAATCCTTAGCCAGCAGCACGGTGCAAGCCGCCCCCTCCGTGACGCCTGCCACCGGCAGCACCTGCGCCCCCGGGTACAGCAGCCGCAATTCCCGGTCTATATTATGGCTGTCTATGTGATCCTGCAGCACTAAAAAAATAAAACGTAGGTCCTCTGCGCCTAGCAAACCATCAGTCGACCACTTTATTAATGGCTTACCCATCACCTTGATCAGGGGTTTGGGCTCCTGGAAGCCCTGCTCTACAAAGCGTCTGCCCCGGCCCGCCGCTGGTACCACAACCTGCATAATGTCTTCAATTCTAAACTACGATCCGTGCAAATACCATCAGCCCCCCAGCAAAACAAATCCCGCCAAGTTTTATCATACCCAACTTCCGCTCGGGGATGCCCCACGGCGGTGGCCAAATCAGGCGAGATACAGTAAACCAACTTGCCTGCCTTATGACAAACTTCAACCAACTCCCGCGTGTACAAAGAACGCCACTCGTCCGCCCAAACAATATCTATGTCTGCTGCCAGCGCCTGCTCCAAGCCAGCAAAGGCATCATGGTAGTGCCTATCACCAACAGATACTCCCACCTTAATTCCCAGGTCTTTTTCCTTCACCTGTCGGCAGTAATCCAGCGACATATCAAATAAAAACACCTGATCCTTTACCGGCTGTAACACTTCAGTAATACCCAGCGACTTCTCGTCCTTCCAATCGTCATACTTAAAATGCAGTGCCGCTTGCTGTGTTTTGTAGTGACTCAACAACTCAACCACCTCATTTAATTTAAGCAGTTTCTCGCCCCTGACCGGGTAGTCGTGCTTAATAATAAATTCCCCCTGCCACCACCTGATGTCAGTTTCCACGTCTAGCCCTAAGTCTAAAGCCGCCCCCAGTGCCGCTAGCGTATTCTGTTCAGCCGGCCATCTCCACAGCCCGCGATGCGCGAAGTTTCTCATGATTGTAACGTTGACACAGACACTTAACTAAATTATCTAATCCCTGCCGCACCGCATACTCGTACAGCCGATCAATTTCATAAATATTTATTCCCTGATCGTACATACCAATAACCTCATTGATGCCAGCCACAGCCAAGCCCACATCATATTCACCCCTGCCATCTTTAATCGAATTAATGGCCGAGCCCATCAGAAACAGATAGTTACCTTTTTTATCCGCGCACTCGTGCAAATTGCGCAGTAGATTACCCTGATCCAAACCCCCCGCCCTCACACACACCGTCTTGGCCAAACCAGACTCCTCACGGGTCAACACCTCTTCCACCCGGTCCCTCTGCCACGCCAGCGGCTTAAGGTAACAGTTCTCGCCCGAAGGTGCCGTCTGCCGCAAATCAGCCCCGTCCAGACGCGCCAAACGGTCCAACAACACTCGGTTGATACTGGTCGTGCGCGTACAAATACCGCCGTTGTGTGCGTATATAGCCAAACCCAAATCTTGCTGAGTAATAAAGTCGCGAGCTGCCCGCAGCAGTCCCCCATAATACGTCTCACTGAACATGACAGCTTTTAACCCCGCCTCGGCCACCACCTTTAAATTATTAAAGAAGTCCAGCGGATTAGCGCTGATATGTGGTGCAAACAATACTTCCCGCCCCGATTGCTCAATAACCTGCGCCGCGATTTTCACCCGCTCCTTAAGCGGACAGTGACGAAATAACGGAAACAGGTTTTCATCCTCCTTTATAAACCGCAGCTGCGGAACAGCAATTAAATTTTCTACTATCCTTTTGTAGTCGACCCGGTCAATCCCCGAGCATGGCTTAATAATAGTGCCAATTGCGAAACCGCCCTCCTTGGCAAACAGACCAGTTCCAAACCGCGGTCCCGGAAATGTCCGTAATATCTCCTCCGGTATCTCCACATCAATGAGATAAAAAACCCTATGCTGCGACTCATCGTTCTGTACCGCCCCGCTCACTATGTGTAGGATATCCCCCGCGTAAACCCTCTCTCCAAACAACTCCACTGGAAACGACAGAGATATTAGCCCCTCCTTGTCGCCTTTCCGACATTCTACCTGGCTCACCTTGGCTGAACAGCGCTCCAGTAGATTCCCCCGGCCGTACACCGCCGAAGCTGTCGATTGATGCGAAGCAACCTTCTTGGCCACCTGTTCCAAAGGATAATCCGCCTGCACGTAGTAATGAGCTGTGATAAAACGGTCATCACCCACCCGCTTTATCTCCAGCTCCGAAATTTCCCGCTCCCGTGAGTTAAAATCAAACATATTACATATTTAAAATCTGCTCCCGCATCACTTCTACCGGCGCCGGCCTGCCCGTATACAGCTCAAACTGCCTAACAGCTTGCCTTAAACTCATCTCATAACCCGGTATCACCCGCCTACCGCGCCGCCTGGCCAATTTCATTAACACCGTCTCCAGCGGGTTTATCACAACGTCCATTACGACGGAAAATCTCCCCACCACATCTTCACTGATCGGGCAACGCTGACTGTGCGGGGCCATACCCACCGGCGTGGCGTTAATTAGCACATCACCCTCCGCCTTATTCCTTTCGCTCCACGGCATATAACCGCTAAAACCCCACTTCCGCACTAAGGATCTGCCCGGCAACGGCTCCCGATTAGCCACAGTTACGTCACTCGCCCCTAGTGTCGCCAAGGCACAGGCAATAGCCTGCGCCACTCCGCCCGCTCCCAACATGACCACCTTCTTATCTTTAAGACCCTTAACCCTTTTTAACACTTGCAGCGCTCCCCAGCAGTCGGTGTTATATCCTTTAAGCCGGCCGGCCGTGTTTACTATTGTATTTACAGCTCCAATTCTCTCCGCCAACTCATCTAAACTGTCCATGTAACCTACGGCTTCAACTTTAAAAGGCATCGATATCCCGCAGCCGCGAATACGCAGTGCCCTTACGCCGTTCAACGCTGCCTTCAACTCCCCCGGCCGCAGTTTAAAAGCTTTATACACGTAATCAACGTTCAGCTTTTTAAAACCGGCATTAAATAGCATCGTGCCAAAATTGCCAGGATGCTGCGCCACCGAGATACACAACTGCGTGTCTTTAGAAATCGGCATCATGTTCTCGCGGCCACCCGCGCTACCCTATTTGCAACTTCTGGGAACGACGGCTGCTGTAAAGCCCGATACAACTCCAGCTTTCCCAGATGATGCAATAAGTTATTAAATGGCGGCAAATGCAGCGGCGACATGTTTAAAAATATCAAAGCCGTCAGCAGTTGCACCCGGCGGACGTCATATCCGTTTTCCTCCAGAAACTCCGTATACGCGTCCTTACATCTCGTTAACGTGTAGCTAAGCGACACGTCCAAAGTAACCCTTCGGTCCTTTTGCTCAAATCTAAACTGCCCCTTCTTAATGGCATCGTAAGAATTTAACATGCCCCCATACATTTTTGCCAAGTCATAATAGCGATCACCAAAGTCCAGTAACCCCCCGAAATCTTGCCGCCAGTCTATTAATACAAACGGACGCCCTGGCTCCTCCGACACTATTACATTGTCAAACTGTAAGTCGCCGTGCCAGGGCGACGGTATGCCGCGTGTTAACTCCGTCCAATCCACCCGCCCCAGCAGCTCACGCAAGGCGGGAACTTCAACATCATTGACTTCGCCCACCCCATCTTCTTCACCCGCCCCGGCAAAATAATTCTCCACCCTCTCCCTGGTTTTATCATGATAGAACCTATAGCTCGCCTCCTGAAAAACTGCCTTCTCCTCTAACGACAAGTCAATCGGCTGCCATAAACCTCCCTGCAACCAAGCAAAAAACTCCCGCGCTTTCTTTTCCGTCAGGGACTTGTATAAGGTCTTCCCTGGCACCTTGCGGTACATGTACAGATTTTCGCTGCTGCGCTCAATGCACGGCACAAAACCCGCCAACTTATGTGCTCTTTCCACCCGCTGTTTCACCACCGCTGCCTGATTGTAGAACTTAATCACCCGATCGCCGACAAAATATATATGCTCTCCCGTCTTGGCAAAACTGAAGTCGTCCTTGCTTTGTGTGAAGTACCGACAAGTGCGCTCGTAATTTTCTGGCGTACCAGTATCGAACCAAGTAAAAAACCTTCCTTGCAGCCGCTCTTCCTGTAAGGCCTTGAGACCGTTTGACAACTGGCGCTCTCCGTTAATCAACGCTTCATCAGCTGCTAAAGCGTTCCAAAACACTTGCCAGTCCTTTATTCCGGCCAGACCGATGAAGGCGTGCGTATTGTCACACCGCACTTTGTCCCTCATATTTGTGGCTAGCCTGTCCGGCGTCAATTTAACAGAGTTATAGACACTGGTGTCTATCACCGGCGACACTCCCAGCCAGTTTTCCGTTGGCGCCGGAATCTCCTCGGACACCACAGTATCCGCCGTGACTAGCACAAACGGACATTGCAACAAGTTCTGACATTGCAACAGCGAGTAGCCAGGCCCGGCCCCCTTCCCTGTTATGTTGTCAATTTCGACAAACTGCCACTTCCGGTCCGGGTGCGCCATCTCCAAATATTCCTGCAGCTCCCGACGCCGGTAGCCCATTGCTACCACCACCTCTACTTCTATTGGCACTTTGTCCACTATGTGCGAAATAACTGCTTTTTCTCCCACCGGCAACATCGCTTTGTTAATATGCTGCACTAACTCTCCCAGCCGTGTTCCCCGCCCCGCTGCCAGTACCGCTAGCTTATACATAAACTTTTTGCTCCCGGCTGCTCTCCCTGTGTTCAGATTCAATTCTCCCGTCCGGGCGGCCAAAATCGTCCTCCAGGCGCACACAATCCTCCAGCTGACCACTCGAGGCCTCAACCAGCAAAGTATCCTCCACGGCTTCCACACGGTGTACCGCTGGAGGCCTAATATTAACTACTTCACCCGCTTCCATCATCACCTGCTTGACTTCGCCGCTTCCCTCGTCTTTGTAGTGCAGCCTGATTTTCCCTACTAATACATAATTATGCTCAATCTTTTCCCGGTGATACTGCAAACTCGTTCTTGTCCCCTTCTTAAGATAAAGGATCTTAAACGCGTACGGTGTTTTCGAGGCGTCAGACAGCCACAGTTCAAATCCCCAAGGCTTGACCACACGCTTTACTTGAGCAATCTGACACACATCAATTTGACTGGGCAACCCCGGCGGCCTGTTCCCGCTCTTGCCTTCCACCAAACTGCCCTTCATCACATCAATCAACGATTTCATTTACTAATCATTCAGTCTTAAAAGCTTTTCCGCTCGTTTCAGCCACGGCTTGATCAAGCTGGGATCCACTCCCATATAACTTACATCGCAAGTCTTGGCATAACTCCTATGGGCCTTCAGCCACCTAGCCATAGCTTTACCGCACTGTCTGGTCATATCGTACTTGGTTCGAAAACCATATTTGCGCGCCAGCCAGGCCATCATCTGCTCTTGAGCTTTGCTCACGAACTGCCCGTGCTCTAGGACCTTACTCCCCCCATAAGTTCCACCCACAAACTCCCACAACCGGCAATTTCCCGATATAGCGACCGCCCAGCCGGCCTGCCAAGTCCGCCAGCATATCTCAATATCGCCGCCGTGGGACAAAAAATTGGACTCATCATACAACGGCCCAATCCTATTGAGCACTTCATCTGTTACTAAAAAGGCAAAATGCGACATATACGGCACCAGTCTCACCTGACCTTCCCTAGCGCCAAATTTGGCGCCGTCGATCTTCTTGTTCCCCCACATAGAATACTGTAAAGCCGGCTGGACTAAACCAATTTCCGGAAAACGCTTCAAGTCAGTTAACAACAAAGACAAGGTATCCTCCTCATAAAAATTCATGTCGTTCATCACGCACCAGTACGTTCCCCACCCCCCGTCCTGCCGCGCTATGTCAATACCCTTATTAAAACCTTTCGCCGGCCGTAAGCCGTTCTTCATTGTCCAGGGATCATTTATCCAGTGCGTGTGATGTGCCGATAATTTATCTTCATCTGAACCAGCTTCTACAACATACAATTTATAATTTGCTTTTGTGTAGCGGACAATATGGTCACATAGCCGATCCGTCATATCCGGCTGATTACGATTGAGTACTATTATGGCCGTGTCCATAGCCTAGCCAGCTGTTCTGCTTTGTCCTTAATCTTCTCACGCCAATTTAGCCGCAGCTCCACTGGCGGTGTGCCTTGCCACGACAACTCACCCGCCAGCAATCGCTGCACATAAACGCCCTCGGTAATGCCATTGCGCCTAAATATGTCACTTACAATATCGCGATACCTGACAAAATCATCAATGTGCAGCATTTTAAACCTGTCGTCATACCGCCAAGGCTTCACGTTGCGCGGCGTAGTCCCACCAAATTCCACCTCATTCCCTTTATAATCCTGATAATGGTAAAGCCTATCTGGCCCAGCCAACTCTAAAAATCTGGCTACCAAATACCAGACGTGTCCCCTTACCCGGTCGCCATACTTAGCCTTGAAATCCCAAAACCCCGTCCGTCTGGCAAAGCCGTTATCTATCACGAAAAAATAGTCGTCCAACTCGCCCCGTTGATCAATATTGTACCGCTGTATGTGATAATCAAGACCCCATCCGCCTGCTGCCAGAACCTTGCCGTTCCGCTTCATATAGTTGGTTATTTCCAGCACCTTCTCGGCCGACAAGATCCACCCGTCAGCGTGCGTGTGAATGGTGTAGCGCGTGCCCAGCTCCAGCGCCGCCTGGCAGCCGTGCTGTATGCAATCCAGCGCTCTAACCCGAAAACCAATCTTATCCGTTGTCTTGCCCCCGTCCCTGGTCCAAGGGATACTGGCATCTGCCATCACCAACCTGTCCAGCCGCAAACCCATTACCTCCTTCTCCACTTCGGGGTGATTTGAGCTTAACACTATCGGCACATCACACATTTGCCGCCAATTATGACGAATAATATCAAGGTTCACCCTTAAATGATTAAAGGCGTTATAAGTGGATATTGCTACGCTAAACTCATTACTGTCTTGGCCCATAGCTGTCTTTTAAATACTACCACACCCTTCTTGCTCTGTACCTTAACCTCTCCACCAAGCTCAACTGGTTTAAATCAGGCTTGAAATCAGGAAAACGCTTCATAATCTCCTTCACAATACGTCTTTGTATTTGCCGTCGCACATATTTGGGATCACCCTGGTATTGGGGAAACGCCCGCGCCAGCCACTCTCCGCGGTCGGCCAGCCCCTTAACGTGTTTCCATTCATGATCTGCTATTCCTCTGGCTACCTCCGAATTTTCATCGGCCTCCTCCCACCGCTCATAAATTTTGTACCGCTGGTCAGCCGCCACATAAAAACCATTCTCATATAGCGCCAAAGCCGTAGCCAAGCTGTTAAAATGAGCCGTGTAATTGCTGGCGTCCCAAAACGGGTCCAGGTTCACTTCCGGCCAGGCCTGACAGGCTTTAAGCGCCCGCCGCGATACCACAAAACCCAGCACTTCGAACGTACTTAAGATAACTAATTCCCCCTCGCGTCCATAAACCGTCACATTACCCGGCCAATACCCAGTCATCAGCCCCAGTCGCGAATCACTTTTCATGGCCGCCACTGCGGCCCGGGCAAAACCTGGTGCCTCATAGCGCGCGTCGTTGTAATTAATCCAAAAGTATTCATAACTACTGTCCCAAAGCCGCTTCAACGCCTCATTCACCCCCCGGGCCGGGCCCCATGATTCCTTAAAAATTATATTGGCAAATTTTGAATATTTGTCCTGATCGCTGCCATTTTCTACTACATACAGGTCAACCAAGTCTGCGCTGCTTGTTAAAATCCAATCACCCAGCTCATCCGCCAACTGCGGCAAGTTCCTATTCAAAACAATAGCTGCTACTTTATTCATAATTACTTACCTATGATAGCGCCTGCACCACGACAGCCCAACCTCTGCCCAACTACCTCTCTTGCCCCAACCACCCAGCTCATCACTGGAAACAGGACGGTCTAGGTAGCCAAAGCGCTCCTGCATGTCCTCCAGAGACCACAATGGCACAATAAGCGCTCCGCCTTTGCTTACCCCTTTAAAGTCATTCGGGAAAGCAACTGTCACCGGATATTTCATGAAAACCCTCACCAAACCGCGCTGCCGGCAACGCCGCTCATACTCCGCCTCCGACTGAATGAAGTCATTTTCCTCTTCCCACAGCGCCGCCTCCTTTGTTCCCGGACTTAAATCCACCGGATCCAAATATTCTCCCACTAACTTACCAGTCGATCTCTTCATAACACTGTAATCAACGTAAGACTTTTCCTTCGCCACAAAATAAGGCACCCGATCAGGATTGACCGCTGGCCAGCGAGCGTTATTGGGCTTACCCAGACGAGCCCTGGTATAGCCGTAAGATACCACTCCGGCAATATCGTCCCGCCCTTCTCCTTCCTGCCTATGCCTATAAATCTCCTTTATCTCCTCCAGCCAATTACCCGGCCGTATGAACTGATGGTCGTCAGCCACGTCAAACAGAAAATCTCCCCGCGCTAGCCTTCTGGCCTCGCGACGGAATCTTCCCATCACAGCCCGCCGCCTGGCCCAGCGACTGTCTATACTAAGCCCCTTAGCCCGATATTCGGTAAAGATATCTTCCTGGTCACCCAACACCGCCACCACCGGCCAATTACTGCCCCCTTGGTACTCCTTGATAAAATCTTTAGATCCGTCAGTCGACCCAAAGTCGGTAATAATCCACTCCACTGCCCGGCACCCGTTACACCTCTCAAAAGACCGCAGTAGGTTCGTAAGTAGTGCCAGCCGATTAAAACTGTTGACGTGGAAAGTTACTTCTGGCCCCACGGAATGTAAGTATGCTTAATACACTGGGCGTTAATACTCATCAATATCCCATTTTCAGTATCCATGTGAGGAATGTACGCCTTGGAAAAATCATCATGATCCGCGTGCTCCGTCTCCCGCCAATCATAGCGCGTTATGCGCTTAAAGCCAGCCTCCCACAATAAAGTCTTCAACGTGTCAAAGTTCCAGCCGCGATAATGGCGGTTAGTCGGATCCTCGCTGCCTCCGTAAGTAAAGTTCAACAAGTTTATTAAGTCTCTCGTCTTATTGTAGTACTGCACCAGCGCGTCCCAGTCAGGCACCGACAAGCGCAGCATCCCCCCCACCTTCAATACCCTGTTCCACTCGCACAACGTCCGAAACGTCCGTTCGCGAGGAATATGATCAAGCACATGACAAGCGTAGATATAATCGGCCGTCTCGTCCTCGAAACACGTCAAATCTTCCGCGCTGGTGTTTGGGTACTCAATCCCGGGTATATCTCTAATATCGACATTCAAAAAACCTGGTAATGGCCGCTCTCCAGACGCCAAGTTAATCTTAACTCTGCGTTTTCTATTTCCCCCACCGCCAACTCCGCCAATATCGGCATAGCTAGCCGCCTGTGCCCACGACGCCGCGCCGCCTTCCGCCCCACCGGTCGCCAAAGATACTCGCTTTGGCTCCGGCTTTCCCCCCATAACGCCCTGCCAAATCTTCATGCCCTGGACTAATTGGCCGACAGCCCGCCCAAAGTCACCTTGGCGGCGCACCTTCTCATTATTTTTAACAAAACCAGCCACGTACTCCACCACCTCGCCGTAGCACTCCGCATAAGTTGAACCATGTAAAGCAAACTGCCTTAGCCCCTCGACAAAATCTTCCGTTAACTCTAAACCAAGCCGCTCTCGATCAAAGTCAACCAAGTAGTTATGAGAGTTGCGCACCTGTCTAACCAGCGGGAACCCAAAACGAACATAATCACCCAAGTGATCCGCTATTCTCCTAACTATATAACTGGCCCAAACGTCATCATATCGCCCCAAATACGGACTTAGAAAATAAGCCGGCACCACCTCCCTGGCCAAAGCGGTATTTTGCGAATTAAACGGCGACCAGGTACCAGGCATTAAAGTCACGCCCTCCTCATAACCTTTTTTAAACCCGGTCGCCTTTAGCGGTGAATCAAGCCAAGTTACCGCATCAACATCGGGCGCCCCTAGCCAAAGACCGGCATTTACTACTACTCGCCCCGTCCTTTTTTCTCTAACTACCCGACTTTCCTGCCAACGCTTATGCCAGGGAAACCCCCGGTGATAAAACTGTCGCCCCTTCTCTTCCTCCAGCATCTCACAGACATTAAACCAGCCCGTGTCGCTTTGCACACACACTGTCGGCCGTGTCTGTCCCGCCCCCCGGTGCCAACCGACAAAGTCCTGCTCCTCCAACACAAAATTATCATCGTCAATAGTGATAATGACGTCCGCTCCATCTAAATAGGACTTCAAAATAGCCACGTTTCTCCTCGCCAATGAATCGAACGGCAAATGATCGCGCAGTTCACTAAACCGTGACAACCAATTTTGCTGTTCCTCCACACCCAAATACTCCACCTGGTAATCAAAATCCCTAGCCAGCTCTTGGCAATAGGCCGGTACTTCCTTCGGTGTCTGCCGGTCCCCAGCCACAACAAACCTTACGTCCCGGTGCCCAAATTTACGGGCGTTTAAACAATAATCGCGCAATAAAACCGGCTGGTTAATTGTCGTCGTGACTATAGAAACAGCCATGTCACAACTCAAGATAATTTGACATCGCCATCGCTCACCCCAGAAAACCGCGTCTTATCTCTTTCGCTAGCATAAGGACCCTGTTTAACCACTATTAACTCCGCCTCATCCAGGACTTTGAACCCATGCCCGCCCGACACTTGCAGCACTGTCGAACCCGCCTCCAAAACACGGCTCAGTAGATACTCATGATCACCAGCATAAAAATCTATTCTCAACCTGCCCCTTTTAACAAATACGGTCTCGCTGGTCAGCCGAATTATCCGCTCCACTTTATTATGAACATGCGCGTCAACCACCACCCCCTTCTTGTGCTGCACATAAGCTAACTGCTGCCCGACGTCTTTGGGAGTAAAAAAATGTACACCCGGTTCCCGGAAATCAGCCGGCACTATGACCGCTAGCAACTCATCACCACTTCTAATCTCCTCCACCTTGGCCGTTCTTACACCGCTCTTTGTAGTCATCGTTGCATTATCGCTTGCCTAACAAAAATACACAAGCTAGCACTTGGTGTAAAATAAAAGCCATGTCACCCGGCGCTATTATAAATAAATTTATTCTGCCGGCCGCCGGCTTGTTGACCACCATTTCCCTTCTGTTTACCCTTGCACTTCAGTACCCCCTAAGCACCACTTTCCCCATCGGCGGTGACGCCGCCTCCCACATCCGCGCTGCCCAAACGACCCTGGCTAGCAAACAGGCACCCGCGGCGGCCATAACACTGCTCAAGCACTCTAACTACCCCCTCTCCCACTCGCTTCTTGCCGCCTGGGCTGTTCTGCCCCTTAGCTGGCCTGACCGTTTCGTTTGGTGGATAACTCTCGGCCAGATATTAACTGGCTTTAGCATTGGCGCTCTCCTTTGGCGCATCGGCTCCTGGCGCGCCGCCGCCGCCGGTCTGGCTATTTGGGCGCTTACCCCCATCGGTATCAACAATCACTTTGAAGATGGCACTGCCCCCCAATTGTGGAGCCTTATCTTCTTAATCTTAACTTTTGAACGCCTGGCCGCCGGCGCAACTTGGGGCACACTCGTTATGGTCGCCGCCACCGTCAGCACTCACTTCTTAAGCGGCTTCGTGCTCATCGCCAGTCTTATCATGGGCACCGTCCTACTCCTCCCTGTACGCCATCGCTTGGCACCACGTCAAGCCACCCTCATTAAATATTTAGGCGCCTTTACGGCCGCCCTGGCTGCCTTAATTATCTACAAGTACGTCCGCGGCCCTAGCTGGCCTTTTGTCGAACAACAATCTGAAGATTTCTTTCTTCTTGATATCCTTAAGTCAAAATTCGCACCCTGGGTAGTATTAAGCATTCCCGGCATTGCCATTCTAACTAGCAAACTACGCCAGAGTTTGCCTGCCTCCACCAGCCTGCTTAGTTTTTTTTGGCTGGCATTCCTTTTAACCACTAATTCCACGCTCCGCGTCGGCCTTTGGGAAAACCGTTTCCGCACTTACTTTATTGTCGCTGTCTGTCTGGCCGCCGGCCTGTCTCTTCCTCATGTGTCTCGTTCCGCTTTCCGCTCCCCCGCGACTAGATTGCTCTTCCTCGGGCTCCTTTTCACCACCTTAACCGCTCTCACCTGGCGCGACAACTCCGCCGTCTACCGCTTTTACGAAGACCCTTCCCGGAACGCTCGTCTTCACTCCGAAGTCCTCTCGGCCATCAGCTGGATGAACAATAATCTGCCTCCCGCTAGTTTTATTGCCAGTTCAGACGCCAGTCGGCACACCGAGTGGATCCCCGCTCTCACTTCACTAAATTGGCAGGCTTTGAGCGCCAACCATATTTTGCTAACCGATCAAGATGAAAAATTGCTCACAGACGAAAATATCAACCCCTTTACCCACATAATATTTCTTACCCAGCAGGAAGACGTCAACGCCACCATGCTTGCTCATCCTGACCTATTCCCCATAGTTTTTCAAAACCCTTCGGCCGTCATCATTAAACTGCCATGAGAACATTTGCCCTTAGATTATCCCCACTGGCTGCTTGGCTCATCCTGGCTGGCGCCCTGGCCACTTTGTTCCCCCTCCGCCTCGAGCACATAGAAATCATTTTTGCGCTAGTTACGCTCTCGACTCTCCCGTGGCTGCCTCGGCTGCGGCGGCGCAGCGCGCCGTTCCTCTTGCTCTACGTAACTTTCGCCATCCTGGCTTTAAAAATACCGCTTCCCTTACCCAACAGCTGGCACCCCATCGCTCGGCTCCTGCTCGTCATAATTTTCTGGGCCCTATCATTAATCATCCCCCTAAGTATCCTCATCCATTATCTATTCCGCACTGACAGGTCTAACCACGCGCGTCAGCACCCCCGGCAGTGACACGGCCAATAACGCCGCCATAGTCGTCAGCCCAGCTCGAGCCAGTACTTTTAGCGGGTGTCTCTGCCAACCCATAAACACACGGTCCAACACTCGGCGTCGCTCCATAACAGCCAAACTAATGTCTCCTTCCTTCTCATTCTCGGCCACCCGATAATTTCCCCCCGGATATTGCTCATTGGCCAACTCCACAAACAGCCGCGGCGCTTGTGCCGCCCGATCGTGTCCAATGTCAACTGCCGAGAATTGCACTTCTACCAGGCCGTCCAACACCCAGGGCGGCGCTAAAACCAAGCTGGCCTCTACTAAACCACTACCCACAGGTTTGTAACGCCAGCGCTGAAGAAGTCTGCCACCGTGCCGCAGGTCAATTTGCAGTTCTTGCCCCTCCGCCGGAAAGTAAATTGGCACCACTAGTCGCGTTACCACGGCCCTATACTCCAAATTAACCTTTTGAGTGGCGACAAACTGTGCGTATATAGGCAAACCTAACTCCGCCTCCCGCGATGCTAAGATGTCAACTACCACGTTTTCCTCAAACTGATCCAGTAAGTACCAACCCCCCACCCCTACCAGTAAAACCAGCAGTGCCGTAATGTAAGATGATGACGACATCTTCTATAGTATAAACCATGTTGACGGTTGCCCCACGCGAATATCTAACGCTCGCCATCTTACTGTTAATATTCATTATATTTCTTATCCCCTCCTTACTCACTACTCGAGCCGCAGTCCGGGACGGCCTGCGCCAGCAAGACATCACTTATCTTAAAAGAACACTCGAAAACTACTACAATACACACGAGTTTTACCCCCCCTCGCCAAAACACTGTTTAATCTCAACCAGTCCCGGCGAGTGGTTCTTTGTTAAAGTCATGCCTCATGATGTCAGAGAAGAATATGGCTACCTCTACCGCTACTGCGCCACCAGCGGCGATGCCGCCGGCAGTACGGGATACTTTCTCGAAGCTCAACTCGAAGTTGATCAAAAAGACCAGCGCTCGTTCGACGAAGACGAACAACGTAAATTCCACTACCACATCCTGCACACAGACGGCAAAACTCTGTACCGCGTCTGCGGCGGCCAGGAAAAACAATGCCAGGAATAAAACAAAACTGGCTCCCCCTAACAATTCTACTTGTTATATGGGCAGCCTTCTTCTCCCGCACTCTGTTTCTAGGTAAATATTATTTCCTCGATGATCTTAAAATACTCTACTATCCCTTGGAGTATGCCTACGCTGAGTTTCAAGCCGCCTGGCAGCTGCCGCAGTGGAGTCCCCTCTTTGGTTTTGGCCAGCCTTTACTAGCCTGGGGGCAGCTCGGCTTCTTTACTCCGGTCCACCTGCTGCTGCGCTTTTTCGGTTTGCATCCTTTAGTCCTGCTGCAAATATCCATTGTCAGCTACTTCGCTCTGGGCTTACTCGGCATGTTTGTCTTCCTGCGTCGCCGGGCTCTGCGCGGCCTAGCTGCTGCCCTGGGCGCTATTGTCTTTACTTTCTCCGGTTTTAGCGTTGGTCACTTAAACCACGTCAACTTCTACGTCGCCACTATGGTGTTGCCGTGGCTTTTGCTAGCCATTGACGCCTTTGTGGACAAACCGACCCTAAGACGCGCCGCTATCATGGCGGCGGTGGCGGCAGTGATTCCCTTGTCGGGACAACCCCAAATCTCGCTATACACACTACTAATCGGAGCTTTATTTGGACTTATGAGCGCCGCCTCGGGAATCCTGCGAGCGGATTGTAGGCCTTTTCGGCTTGGTCCCCGAGCGGAGTCGAGGGGCGAAAAGGCCGTACCCCCTCGGAGGCCGCCGCTGGAGCGGCCGAGAATGAGCGAGCCAGGATGTTCCCGAGGAAAGCGCTATTTTCTCAAACTAGCAGCATTCACTACCCTCGCCAGTCTGCTTGCCTTAAGCCTCGCTTCCTTTGCCATTCTTCCCCTCCTGGAATTTCTCCCTAACACAGAACGCGCCGGCGGCCTCGCAACTACAGAACTATTCGAATTTAGCTACCCCCCCGCGCATGCCATCACCTTGATTTTCCCTTATTTCTTTGGCGATCACACCAGCTATTGGGGCGCCAAAAACTTTCAAGAGTTGTCTGCTTACGTAGGCGTAATCCCATTGCTACTCGCTGGATTAGCACTGACCCATTGGAAAAAAAATCGTTCAGATAGAGCTCTCGCCCTGCTGTTAATTCTAATCGGCATCACCTTTAGCCTAGGCGTATACTCTCCCCTTTACCACTACCTGGTTGAACACAAAATTTTAACAACGTTGTCAGTGCCCGGCCGCTTCGTGTACTTCTTCGACACCGGTGTGGCACTCTTGGCCTCCTTTGGCCTGAACGACATTATCCGACGCCTAAGGCATCGCCGCACCCAAACAACCATCGCCATAACGCTAGTTACAATCAGTGCTGCCACACTCGTATATTACGGTTGGAATTACAACCCCTTAGAGCCCAGCCGCCTGGCCATGGCTCCCTCGCCATTTACCAACGCCCTGCGGCAGTTCTCTGTAGAACAGGGTGTGCCGCCCCGACTCTACGCTTCCGAGACACTGCCCGTCACTGGCAACAATCAACTATCTTTCAAGCCAACCGAAGTAATTTCACCTTACTTCACCGTCCACCAACCCGTAACGCTCCGCCCCGGCATCGCCTGCTTCCAATTTCCCGCTCAAGTCGAGCAAGGTAAGCAGGGGTCCATTCAACTGTCGTTGCGCCAGCACCCGGACAGCCCGCCATTATTTGAAACCACTCTTAACAGCCAGGATATACCTCAACACAACAATCAACGTCTATGTTTACCTAATAATTTCCCCTCTTTCCTCGAACACCTTTATTTCACAGCTAGCAGCTCCGACTATAGCAACATCAAGCTTTTTTACCAACCCAGTGATGATGCCTCGGTTTATTTTGTCCGCGTATCCAACCCCACCCCCGGCCAACTGGCAAAATCTCAAAAGCCAGGCCGCCTCCTATTAGAACCAGAAACATTAAGCACAGCCGACCAAGACGTCGCCTTATTGCTGCGACATTTGCACGTCACGGCTGGCGCCAGTTCTGCTCGCTGGATTGGAGCTTTAAGCATTGCTCCTTATCGCGACCTTATCGAAGATCTTTTTGCTAATGACCGTGATCCCTTTAATGGTGAGGGTGTGCACGCCTTAGCGCAAAACCGAACTATGGTGAACATGAGTGGCATCACTCATCTCACGCAAGCTATATCCCAAGACGCCACTAGCGACGCCATGATTGCTGACGGGTACCAACTCGTTCAGGAAGCTCCATTGAGCAATAAAAGTGTACGCCTTTACCGCAACCCAAACGCTTTCCCTAAAGCGTTTCTTGTAAATAATGTCATCTTCGAGCCCGATGCCAGCGCGGTTCGCTACCGCCTCAGCCAAGCTGACTACCAACCGAAACAACTCATCTACATCTACGGACCCACCCCTCCGGATAATCTCAAATCTCCTACCAACAAAGCAGCCGCTGGCACAGCCCGTATCATCCGTTACGAGCCAACTCAAGTAGACGTCTACGTTAATACTCCCAACGACACCTGGCTAACCCTCACTGACTCCTGGACACCACAGTGGTACACTTACCTCGACAATAAACTACAAGATTCCTTCACGGCTAACTCTGTCTGGCGCGCGGCCTCCGTTCCCGCAGGTGGACACATCGTGTCATTCCGTTACTTCTCCCCCGCCATTGAACTGGCTAAAAAACTGACCGTATTTTCCCTTCTGGCCACGGCGGTATTGATTATTCTGCCTCTCCGGCGCGCAGGTGAATGGCTAAATCCCCATTCTTAGCATCAACGCTAGCCAGCCCACCACTAGTATTTAACAGCATGCGCGACGGCCAGTAATCATAATCACTGCTGTAGCGTACCGTAGGAGCGTTCCCCCCCCGTGTCCCTTCTGCCCCAATTTCAACAAAGAAAGTTCCGCCCGGCTCCGGTTGCGGCAGTTCTAACTTCAGCCACTGATTATCCCCAACCCGACTCACCGGTATCCTCCACTGCTGTACCAATACACCGTCCACCGACTTCTTCAGCTTCACCACTAACTCGCCTTCATTTGCCCGACCACTAAATGTGGCCGTTAATATTTCTATTCCCTTTAACAAACCATCCCCCATGGCAAGTTGTTGCCCCACTCTCACCCCGGGCACTATTTCTCCCACTACCCGTTCAAAAGTTTCTTTAGCATACACCCAGGCAAACTCCTTACCCACCACGCGAGCCACAAACACCGGTTTACGTTTTTTATAATACTCGTCAATAAAGTCATTCGCCGGATGGTCGGGCGCCCGGCCAAACATATTCTTATATAAAACAACATAGTGTACGCGCGGCTGCTCGTGAGCGTTTATATGCGCCACGGAAGCCGTCGTGTACACCGCCAGCTCTTCCGGATACCACGCCGCTACCACCGCTTCCGGATCTTCCTTATCCAGCCAAGCTCCCACCTGCTCTAATCCCTCGCCCCACCCCAGCTCCTGACTTAAATTATCAGGCCAAAGCGGGTTACTATAGGCAATCGCGTACGGGTGGTAGCTATACACCGTAAAACCTAAATATAAAGCAGTTGAAAGGCTCAACACGATAAATACCACATTGCCAAGCCTGGTTGTATTTAAAATTTGTAATTTGAGCTTTGAAATTATTTTACTCACCCATAACGCCAAGCTCCACACCCCCATTGCTGCCAAAACATCTACCACAGGATAAACTGGTAATATATATCTGTCTCCCTTTTTTGCCCCCAGCGTCATCATTAAAACAAAGAAAAACACGTAGGCAATCAGCAGCCAAATAATGGGGCGGGTGGCGCGGCGGGAGGACCCGGGTCGAGGAACATCAAGCGCGCAGCGCGACTGTGACCGCAGACCCGGGAGGGCACCCGTCGCGACAGGACCCGCCCAAGAAACAATCAAAGACAAAATTAGACTCCCGAGCAACCATGGAACCATCAGCAAACTAAAGACCAGCGTCACCGGCGTCGTGCGCGTCAGCAATGTGTAAAAATAATAACTGGCATTGAGCGTGTAAGATTCCGCCATGTGGTGCGGCGTAGAGGCTGCTATCACCAAATCCCTCTTCAACACCAATACGTTCCCTTGGGGATTATTAACAAAAAGCATAGCCGGCCACAGTAGGAAAAACAGCAACCCCGCTATGAGCAACCACAACACAAAATCCCGCCCCCGCTCCTTTATAGTCACTCCTCTAAAAAACTCTCGCCGCTCGCGCGCCAACACAACTAGGCCAAAAAACGGCACCATAAAAACCGCCGGTGCTTTAGTCAAAATAGCTAGTCCCATCAGCAACGCCGAAACTACCAGCCACCGCCGCGCATAACTTTTCTGGACATACAACATGGTGGCCAGCGCTGCCAAAAACATAAAACCGGCCAGCAACGCATCAACATGTGCCACCCGCGAATAACCAATCAGCCAGGGATCAAGCGCGATCATAACACTAACCAGCACTGCCAGGCTCCTTTGTTTTGGTAATAGCCGCAGCAAAAGCAAATAAATAACGGGTACTACTAACGCATTGACCACGGCCACGGGCAGTTGCGCCGCAACCACAAA
>Ga0214473_10002227_pt1 | contig 24067 bp, 46 predicted proteins | sample RVTome_7_FD_203509 | JGI IMG/M metagenome (GOLD analysis project Ga0214473, IMG submission 203509) | Soil microbial communities from uranium-contaminated site in the Upper Colorado River Basin, Wyoming, United States - RVT98D197 | ecosystem: Environmental > Terrestrial > Soil > Contaminated >... | reverse complement strand
CTGGCAAAACATGTCAGCGAGATCAAGGCAGACAACGAGAGTCGTTCTCCGCTCGCGCGGCGCATCATCAATTGGTACAACGCCAACCGTCTTGATCCTGAAGCGGCGGACGGCCGGGCCATCGAAGAGTGCTGGCGCTGGCTTGAGGAGTGGAAGGCAACGCGGGAGAAACCCATGAACGAGCTGATGAATCCGGACGAGAAGGCCAAGACGACCATCGCACCCATGGCTGCGGAAGCGCTCGAATTCGCGAAGTGGGTCGAGATCGACGGCGAGAAAGCCTACGTGTTCGTGGCCGAATGGTTGACGACTCAGAAGGCGATCCGGAAGGAATTGAACGCCACGTTCGACCCGACGCTCGCTTCGATCACGGTCGCGCTCAACGTCCAAAGGGCGGCGAAAAACCGGTACACGAAGGCGCTCGATGAAGCGGAGACGATCGCCAAGGGCAAGATGGGTGCGTGGGTCGAGATGCGGGAGCGCGCCAAGGCCGAGCGCGAGCGGAAGCTGCGTGACGAGGCGCGCAAGATCGCCGAAGCCGAGAAGAAGGCCGAGGTGGAGCGGCTGGCCAAGGCGGGTCAGGCCGAGGCGGCGGAAGCCGTGGCGGCTGCGCCGGTCACGCCTTTGGCCGTCATCGACAACACGCCTGCGGTGCCGAAGGTGGACGGGATCGCGATCCGGCATGACGAGTACGAATGGAATATCGACGAGCCGGAGAAACTGCCGCGCGAGTATCTCGCACCCGATCCGCAGAAGATCGGGGCGGTCGTTCGTGCGTTGGGTCTGGAAGCCCGTATCCCGGGTGTGTCCGTGAAGCGGAAGATCGGCATTGCGGCCGGTGCCCGGTGAACAGCAAGACTTCGCGGCAGGTGACGTTCATCGACATCATTGCCGAACTGCTCACGGAGTGCTTCGGCACGTGGACTCGGGAACGCGTCGAAGTTCTGGAAACAGATTTGCGTGCTCACGGCCATCGCGAAGCGGCCGACGAGTTGAAGCGTTACTGGCTCGTGCACAATACGACTGAGTGTGCGCGATGTAGAAAGGAAAGGAAGGCGTGAAGAAATTCAAGGTCTGGGTCGTTGTCGACAAGGATGATTTGATCGAGGTTGTCCTAGACGGCGGTTGCTGGAGCACACCGCGTCAACACGCGATGGATCGCGCACGGGAAGAGCGGGGCGAAGGAAACAAAAGCACGAGAGCGGTTAAAGCGACGTTGATCGTCGCGGACAAGAAGAAATAGCCATGAGTGAGATCGCTGACGACATCGTGGAAGGCGCCTGCTGCGCGTTGTGTAGTACCTATTTCCAGAAAGACCATGGGTATCCGGTGTTGTGTGGCGATTGTTGGAAGAACGCCAAGCCGGAAGAGCGGAAGGACTACCAGCGTGCCGTGATTCCAGAAGGAAGTGGAAGGTGAGGCGTGCTAAGATCGGAGAGTACCTGTCACTCTGGGGTGGAATGGGTTCCGTGTGCAGCGGACCACACAAGCGGTTGACAACGGCTATCGCAACCGCCAAGCGCTGTCAACTCGCTGGTGGAGTGGCTCTTCATGTCATTGTCAGAGTCGTGCGAAAGACTTGTGCCAAATGAAAGAACAGATCGACCGGTTGACCGAGAAAATGGCCGACGAGCTGCGCGCCGCCTGTCCTAATGCGGCGGTCATTGTCATCGTGGCCGACGGCAACGATGCACACATGGCCACGCGCGGTGAAGAACTACGAAAGATCGGAGTCATGCACGTGTGTCTTGGAACGATGATGCGGGAGGCTCTGAAGAGCGCGATTTCGACATGAGCGAACTGAGATCCGTCCTGCAAACGCTCTACGACAATGAAGCACACAGCGGCACGCTCAACGTCGACGAACTGGAGACGTTGCGGTTGATTATCGAGGATCTTGCATCCTACAAGCCCGGTCATGCTGAGGAACTGGAGGACAACCTTCTGGAGGCGACCAACCAGATCCGTGAGCTGGAACGGGCGCTGGAAATAGCGCGTGAAGAACTGATGAAATGCGGCGAGCAGCATTTGTGATCTACAACGGCTACGTCGAAGTCATCACCGACGCCGCGCGCAGGCGCGTCGTGAGCCGCGAAGTCTATCCGTGTGGGACGATCGTGCACGTGCTCCAGCTCATCAAGGAGTGTCTGAAACCGGATACGGGGCCGACGGGTTTGCCGAAGCTGACGAGGCGGCCGAATAGTCAGACGTGGCCACCAGTGGAGATCGAGTGGGTGAGAAAATGAGCAACCGCACCACGACCGTGCGAATAACTCGCGACCTGCGTGCTTATCTCAAGAAAGAGGCGAGGCGAGCGCGACAGTCTCTGTCCGATTACGTTCGTAGGGTGCTACGGGAGCACTGTGAGATCGAATTGAAAGGGAAAACGAAGTGAGCGACGCCAGTTGCGATCCGGACGCGGAAGCCGTCGAAGAAATGCTTCACTTTCTTGACACCATGGATCGAGACGTGTCGTCATGGGAGGCCGAATTTTTGGACTCGGTCATGAAGCAACGCAGGGCCGGTGGAACGCTCTCGCCAAAGCAGCGGGAGAAGCTCGAAGAAATGTACGAGAAGTACACGAACGAACAGGAGTTCCACGACAAGTGCGAGGACGACTCTTGAAGATTCTTGGCATCGACCCCGGAAAACGTGGCGGCCTCGTCGAACTCATCGACGGCAAGATCCATTCAGCCGCACCCATGCCCGTGATCACCGGAGCAAAAGCCAAGGACGTTTTCGACCTGTCGGCGATTCACCAGTTGATCCAGCAGGCGCGTCCGCTCGACATGGTCGTGATCGAGAAGCTGCACGCGATGCCGAACGAGATCGTGAAGGAAGTCGAGAAGGACGGCCGGATCGAGCGAATCGTGACCAAGAGCGGCAGCTTGGCGAATTTCAACCGGGGCTACGCCTTGGGCAGCCTTGAGGGGATGCTGGTCGCGCTCAACCAGAGGTACGCGCTCGTGGCGCCACAGACGTGGCAAAGCGCGGTTTTGAAGGATGTGAATTGCACCGACACGAAACAGGCGGCTCTGGTCGTCGCGCGCCGCTTCTGGCCTGCGCAGAATTGGCTGGCTGGTCCCCGGTCGAAGAAGCCGCATGATGGACTCGTCGACGCCGCTTGTATTGCCATGTTCTGGCACTTGCGGAAATAAGATGGACCCATGACTGATTCAGAGAAGCCGAATCCGCTGAACGCGTATCCGGACCACGTTCGCGCGAAGGTCGTGGCGTACTACAACGCGTTGAAACGCGTTCGCGAGGAAGAACAGAAAGTGGAGGTCTGTTTGCGGGTTCTCGCCGACGCAGGCATCGATCCCGTTCTTGCCAAGGCCGATGCCGAAAGTACGCTGGGTCTGGTGTCGGAACACACACGGAATCTGCCATGAGCATCAGTGGCAAGGCGAAGAAGATCAGCGACCTCGCGGATGCATTGCCACCTTCGCCAGTGCGCGATGAAATTGAAGCACTCGCCAAGTCCATCTATAACGAAGCAGCGATCACTGACGTGCACCATGTTCAGCTCAATGACAACCAAGGCCAAACATTTAGAATTCCCATCAAAAAGCGCCGCAGCTTCGAAAGCGTCGTCGAAATCGGAGACGTGAATGAAGCGATTCTATACGACACAAGACAGGCGCATGATCACATCAAGAGGTTCGATGCACTCGAATACCAGCGCGGAAAAGAAGGCATCCTGATCATCGGTCTCTACCTGCGTGATATCCCGTTATCTGTGTCGGGCCACTTCGTAGCGACCTTGGCTTCGCAAACGGCCCTGCTTGTAGCGGCTCCTTACGAGATCGCCATCGACGTTCGGAAGGGGCTCTGCACGGCTCCTGACGACGTGATGAAGAACATTGAGCAGCCGTTCCTCATCAAATCGGATGTGGATGATCAGGAGTTCTTTGTGACGTGGAAGAGCATCTCGAAGCCGCCCGGCACGATTCGTTTCACGTTCGGGTTGGAAACGCTTATCATTGGCGGAGCCTAAAGGAGTGTCTCATGAGATCCACGCCACCTCCACTGATCGGCATCGCCGCCCGCACCATGGGCGCGCTCACGTCCGAGTCCTTCGTCTGGATCACAAAACTCTCGAACGGCTTCGTGGTTCACTACAAGAAAGCGGCCGTCGTGAAGCGCCCCAATCCAGCGCTTCATTACGCGGATGCGCTGCCGCCTGACGTGAGAGGCAAACTCGACACCCTGCTCAACAAGGCCATGGACAAAATGGGTGAAGGTGAGGAGTGGAAGGAAGGGGATGAGAAGATGCCAAATCCTGTGCCGCCGTTCGTTGACTGTTGGATGATCGAGGAGCGCGCGATGGCGTGTCTCACGGAAGTGGAAGTCGCAAAGACGTTCACAGATGTCGTAGCCGCCATCGCCGAAATCGAGCAGCTCTACGCGAAGGGACTGCTTAATCAGGGTTACTCATGAGCTTCCTCACCGACGTCCGTTATCATTCAGCGTCGCCAGCGTTCATGGTCCTCGGGGGTCCTGTGGTCGAGGCCACCTTGCGCGTCAAGGCGCGCGGCCACGAATGGAAGTATGCGTTCATCGTCGATCGCGACCGGTACTCCGCCGGTGGCAGCCGTCTCTCGGATCGGCTCTTGGCTCATCCGATTGCAGCGCCGGAGAACACGGCGCGGATGCTCCTGACCGGGTCTACGACATTGGATGAAGCACCCGTGATCCGTGACGTCATGCTCGGTGACTGCGGTAACCTGCTCGTTTACGCATGGAGCGAGCACGACGTGGAAGTGGAGAATCTGGAGATCGTGCCGTGACCGAGCAAGAACTGATTGAGATTGAAAGCCACCTGCATTCAGCCATTGAACCGTGCTCCATGGCCGACGTGGCCGCCCTCGTTGCCGAGATTCGTCGCCAGCGTGCAGCCATGCGCGCGGTGCTGGTCGCTTTCACGAATCCGGAAACGACGATGGATGATCTCTCCGACGTCCTCAACGCCATGAGCGAGGGGATTGCGTAAAAAGGCAACGCGGTGAAATGCCAGCAGTGCGACAAAGCCGTCACCCGTGAAACGTCGTTCGAGATGGGTGGCGGCGTCCTGTGCATCGAGTGCTTCACGTCGAAAGCACAGCGGCAGTCGAATCTGACTCCCGAAGAACGCAAGCGGTTGAAGCAGGCGGTCAAGGAGGAGATGGGCGCCATCGTCTCTGCCGCCACAATCCGCCAGCACGTCGAAGACGGCTACGCTGCGATCCTGAAAGGCGGCGACGTCGACGAGGCGATCAACCACGCCGTGAACCGCATCCAGCAGACGTGTGGTCTTGCGCTCTGCGAGCATATCGCCGATGTGATCCGGTCGATGCAGGATGAACTCACGAGGCAGATGGATGCGATCCGGGATCAGATGCGAAAGCTTGGCTCGCTTTAGCCAAGGACCGGGAGCCGGTCTAAGGGCCAGCTTGTTCCAGCTCCCGATCCAAAGGCAACGCGGTCGACAAGAATGTACCCGATCGTCAGGCTTCCCTTGCACCATTCCCCGACGTTTCCCCTAAACTGTAAAAGAGCAGGTGCGTTTCCAGTTCGGCACCTAGTGCGCACAGATGCTCGCCGAGCGCCTGTAGAGTGAAAATGCTTGGTATCTCGGACGGTGTGAAGCCACACACGCAGGAGCAGACGCCCTTTTTGTTGTGCGCCGTCCACAGATGCACGGCTAAGTCGCCGTAGGTCAGGTAGGAACGATCTGCCTTAGTCACTTTCACACTGAGGGAGCCAAACACGTTTCTTCTCGGCTCCACAATTACGGTGACCGGTACGAGCTTCACCCTGCAGAGCAAGCAGCGCTCCGGCGGCGGCGTGGCCGTCCAGCCGCGACCAAAGTGGATGCGTTTCGTTCTCAAGGGCCGCCTCGCTTGACCAAGATCATCGTCCGGCATGATGGACAACTTACCTTTGTCATGACGCAGCAAGGGTCGGTTTGTTCAAGCATTACCGCGTTGCCAGCGTCCGAGCATGCTGGATATCTGAGCGCGTGCTCCAACGCGCTCCTGAGCAGCGCGACCTCCTCCTTGAGGCAGGCGATCTGCTCGCGGCTGTGCGTCTTGCACCAGCTCGACCATCCCTTGCAGGTACTTACCGTTTCGCACTTCATAGACTCACCTCATCATTCGAGAAGATCTCGGAGAAGGCGGTCACGGAGTAACCGATCAGCCGGTAGAACTCGTGCATCTCATCCTTGGTGAAGAAGTCGAGACTGTAGTCGGCACCTATGTCGTCAAAGTCGTACTGTTTGCCAGCGCGTGCCATTTCGAGAACCTTCCGGACCACGCGGTTCATGGGGAATCGTTTCTGGCCGTCCTTGACGATGACCGGAAATCGCTTGCCATTGATCGTGACGTGTTCTTGCTTGCTCATGAATTCCTCAATACAAATCGTTTCTTCGCTTTGTCCCAGCGGGCGCTTATGACAAGTCGGTTCAAATCCGGACCGCCTTCCGGATCGTCTTTGGTACACCGGACCCAGCGACTGCCATTGAATTTGGCGTACCACCCGAACTCGATGCACTCTTCTTGGCCCGGCCAGATGCCGGTCCACGGAAGACGAATGGAATCTTCCGGCCATTCGCCACAAGGACAAGGGTAGAAGACTGCTTCAGCTTCAGGGTCTTCTTGTTCAACGCCGTAGCAGCCGCAACCGATCAGTTGCATGCCGCACTCGGGACACTGTTCCGTGTCACATCCACTCTCGTGGAGTTCGCCCGGCTTGACGCCGCAGTCATGACAGTTCTTCATAGGTTCTCCTGACACCAGTCATCCACAGCCGAAATCCCGAACGGTTCGCCGCCCTTCACGAACTTTTCGCACGGCGTCACGTAAACGCGCTCGATCGAGACCCGTTGCGTGCCGACATTCGTCTTCTGCCGGATCACGCCCGCCCGCACCAGCCGCTCAATCGCCTCCTTCGCCCGTCCCTTGTCGTGTTCTGGAAAGCCCTTGGCGATCTTCTCCAAGGGGCCATGGCAGCCGCCGATGAGCGCCTTGGAGAGCATGCGGCTGAGAATGCGTTTCGCGATCTCGCGGTTTGACAGGTGGCGGGTAGGCGTTTCTTCCTCCCGCTTCGCGTCGGCCCATAGAAAGTCGAACTCGGAGCCGAGCTTCGAGCGCAGGTCGCTGGCGACATCGGCCAGCTCCTCCCGGAGTGGTTCAACGGCGCCGATGGAGCGGGCCAGATGGCGCGCCCTCTTCTGTCCTTCACCGTCGAGCGCCTCTGGATGCACCGACATCATGCGCAGTTCGTCCATGTCCTTGTAGGCCGCTTCCCGCCGTTGCACGTGCAGCGTGATCGTGCCAAGCGCCGTCTTGGCCTGTTCAAGCTGTCGGACCCAGTTTCCCGTCTTCTCGCCGTTCAAGGCGTCGATGTAGTGCGTCGCAGGTGAGACTTCGAAGGCCGCTTTGATGAGCGCGTAGGCGCCCTTGAAATCGGGATCTGTCCGCACCCGGTCCTGACCGAAACTTTCAGCGTGGATGCGCCAGCGGAGCGCCCACACGTCGTACAGAGCCTCCCTCTCATCGTCATCGATGTCGCGCACGTCCGTGTGCCGGATTTCTTCGATGAGGTTTTTGAGATCCGCCCTGATCGCGGCGTCCTTGGTCGTGTCTCGCTGTCTTGGCAGCGTCTCCAGCGTCGTTTCCAGCGTTTTTTGCTCGTGTTTGAGCGCGTCCATGGCCGCATCGGCATCGGGCAGGGAAAGTCCAAGCGTGTAGGCTTCTGCGAGTTTCGGAGCAATGGCGGCGATCTGGCTCATGACGCGCCGCAGTTCCTTCTCTGTTTCCGCACGTTTGACGTCGGCCGCGCGCTTCCGCTCTTCCTCGACGGCGGCGGTACGCGCCTCCTTGATCTTGGCGTCGAGACCGTTGACGAGATTCTCGAACTCGGTCGGATGCAAGGGCATGGCGTTCTCCTTAGATGTCATCGACGTTTTGTTGCTCGCAATCCGCGCAGCAGACCATGGTCGCATCTTTCTCGTTGTTCACCTCTTGCGCGTAGTGATCCGGGCGTTCCATGACGTCGTTCTTTTCTAGGTGGCAGCTCGGACAGATACGGCGTCCCAGCGAATGAAACGTGAAGTGAACGACGAGATCTTCATCGAGGTTGTTGAGGTGATGCGCGAAGAAGTCGACTTCGTCCGGTTTGCGCGCACCGCAGGGGCACTCATGTACGTTGTGCGTCAGCCCAAGGTGATCCACGAGGCTGAGGTGGATTCTTCGACTATCGCCGGTAATCGTGGCGAACAGCCTGCTGCAGATTGGACAGCGAGTGGCGGCGCTCATACCAAAATCTCCCTGCCGACTTTCTTCACGACTTCGGGCAGCTTCTCACGCACGATCCGCCCCGCCTTGATGATTCGGCGGCCATCCGTGGAAAGCAACGCCCTCAAGACGCTGCGCTTCGCCGACATCGGCAGCATCTCCAAGATCTCGCGAAGCAGCATGGTCTCGAAGTCGAGGCCGATGTCGGTCTTCATGATCTGTTCGACCATGGTGGTCCTGAGCGACATCCAACGCGCCTGTTGCTTCCGGTAGTACCCGCGCCGCCAGTAGCCCATGAGATCGGTGTCGTTGCGTTTGGCGTTGGGGTGTTTCTTGAGCCACACGATTCTACCCAGCTCGTACTCCTGTTTCTCGTCGTCAGAATCGAACCAGTTATTCACGGTTTCCCCCCTTCGCAGACAAAAAATGGAACAGCAGATGTTGATCGACGGGTTCTCCGAGCGTCTTCAAATGCTGCGCCAGTTGTTCGAAGCCGTTTGAGATCCGCTTATCGTAGTAGCCGCACGGACAACCGACGTTTTCCGTGTGCCTCGCTTCCCACAAGATGTGGTAGGCGAGATCGAGCAGGGTCGTCTCGCGCGGCGAATCGGCCACGCCGGGCGGTCTGCAGCAAGAGGGCTTCTGGCGCAGCCGGATCGGTGTGATCACTTTCAGACAGAGCGGGCAGATCATGGGCTTCACAGTGTAAATGAGGTTGTGCCACGTGAGGACGCACTAGAGTACGACGCGCACGTACTTGATGTAGTCCGGCGGTGGCGGAGCTTCACCGATCAGGATCACGACCAACTTCGCTCGTGGCATGTCGTCCTTCGTTGGCCACGCGGTCAAACCATCGGTGCAGACGAAGATGATGTCCGGCTTCTCCTTGGCTGCCTCGACGATGCCGATCCGCATGTCCGTGCCACCGCCGCCAGAGCTGGCTCGAACGTCTTTTTCGGTGCGAATGCGCGACTTGACGGCGACCATGTCCACGTCGACGCAGATCACATCGGCACCGGTGGCGCGGGCGATGCCGAGCACTTCCGCCGACGCGCGATCGAGCGGGCTGTCCTTGCCGAATCCCATCGAGCCGGACGTGTCCCGAACCACGACCACTTTTGGTATCGGCCGCTGCAGCGCGGGAGGCATCACGGCTGAACCGAGAACTGCCTTCGTGCCGAAATACCGGCGGCCGACCTTGGTGCGGGTGTAATCGAAGGCGCCTGCGACGGAATTGACCACGCCGCGCACGACCTTTGCCAAGAGGCGCCGGTAGTCGACTTTCGGCGGCGCGAGCCGTTCCTCGGCCCACCGGCGCAGTCCCGCAGGCACATTACCGGCTTGGCCGTTCCGGACGGCTTCCACGATCCTTTGTGCGACTCTTTCGCGGATGATCTCGGCCTCCCCTTCGGACATGCTCGCTTCGGGTGTTTCGTGCGGGGCAGAATGGCCTGCGCAGCCACCGCATTCTCCGCTGCCGAGGGCACCTTGTGTTTGTCTGTCTGGAATCAACTCGTAGTATTCTTCCGCCGTAAGGCCGCGCTTCAAGCCGAACTTCTCCGGCAGGATGGGTTCGAGATCCTTCGGCCACTTCCAGCCGAGGCGCTCGGCCAGCACTTCGTGATCGCCGTTCACTTCGCAATCGCTGGCGACGTTGAACTTGAACGCGTTCCGCTCACCACGCCTGTCGAAGTGGTTCCGCAGCCAGTGTTCGATTTCGTGCAGGATCGGCCGGGCCATGCGCTCGGGACCGCCTTCAAGCCACGATGCGACAACGATAGGGTCATACCAGAGCCGAAGGTTGGCATCGATGCCGAAGGTGCCAAGACCCGGCGTTTCCATGGGCCGGATGCGGAAGAGCACGTCGACGAAGTAGGGCATCTTCATCTGGACGCGGATCTTGCCTGCGTCAATGGCGTCGATGGCGTTCATGGTTTTCTCTCTGGCGTTTCTGGTGTTCGAAGAACTTTTTTCGCACGGCCGCGAGACCGATTCGACACCGCCTCATGTTTTCAGTTTCGCCCAGCATGTGGAAGTCGACGTGAACCTTCACGTCGACCCGTTCTTCGATCAACTCGGATAAATGTATGTACCACGGTTGTATCGTCCCGCATGGACACCGTGAGAGACCGTGATCGAAGGCGAGGTGATTGTGAAACGCGATGCTCCCGGTAAGGACGACGTCACAGATCATGCACTTGAACATTTTTCCTCGCCAACGTATGAAACTGGATGTGAATGTCCAAGTCCGTGAGTGACTCGTAGTGCAGACACAGGATTTGCAAACGTTCCTTGAGCACCCTCTCGTCCGCGCTCTCTATGATTTCTTGACCACACGGACATAGGAACATCGATCCATGAACCGTCTTGAGATGGTAAGCCAGTTCGCCGACGGTCAGATTGGCTTTCGGAAACTCGCCTAAGAACAGGTTGCACCACCAGCCGGGCTGCGTGCAGGACTCGCCGCACAGCGGACAGGTCATGACGGCCTCCCGAGCAGGTGGAACTGGATATGCACGCCGATGGTAGTGGCCGGAGTCGAACCGACCACTACCGATCATCTATCTCAACGAATCGTACAATCCAGCCGCTCTCGTGATGACGGCCACTTCCTTCACGATGTGCGCCACGTCGGCCGGGATCTTACTCACCTTCGGACACCGCGCCTTGTCGCAGAGCATTTGCGCGGCGACCGCGATCACGCCTTTGCCTGCCGACAGCGCGCGGTTGAGCACGAGCCACGCTGCAAGCCAGCGGCTCTCCTTGTCCGGCACCGCCCGGAGCGCCGCGCTGGCGACACCCATGAGCACGGCGTAAGTCACGTCCGGTCTTGTGGAATCGGGTGTCCAGTTCGTCGGGTTCCGGAGCAGATCCTCGGGATCGGGCAGTCCCGCTTCTTCGATCCACGTCGTGAACTTGAGCGCCCACGGACGACCGCACGAGGCGGCCATGAGCGTGAGTTTGGCGTCGTCACGGCCGGTCACGAGCACGGTCGCCAAAAGGCGTGCCGCGTTCTCGATCGTGCGTGGTGCCGCGTAAGCCTGTGGAAAGCGGCTGGCGTCTTTTGCAGGGTCTTCACGCAGGTACGTCGTGAACTTGCGCAGGAATCCCGCGATCATCGCTTTTGCGCGGGGATACTCCTCGTGCCAGCGCGCGGTGTCGACGTGGGTGAACGACTGCTCGGCCCAGTCACCCATGAAGCCGTCGATCCATTCAAGGGTCTGTGGTTCCGGCCATTGGAGGTGGGTCAGACGCATCGCCAACGGTAGCGCCAGCTCCCAGCCTGCCGCCGCCTGATCGGGCGGGTTGGCGTCGCAAACGCGGACCACCTGTGGGAGCAGTCGTTCCTCGCCGACCACGCCTTCATGGATCACGCGCAGTATCGCGGCTTGAATCGCGGGTGGCGAGCAGGTCATCTCGCTGAAGAAGACACCTGCAAGCGGCTTGTCTTGAGCAGCGGCATTGATCTCGTGCAGCCATGCTGGTGCGATGAGCTTCATGCCGTTCTCGGTCGGCATCGGAAACCCGCCGCCGACGTCGCCGGGCTCGCGCACGGCTCCAATCACGGTGACCAGCGGCGCCTTGAGCCACTTGAATAGGTTGTTGATGTGGGCCGTTTTTCCGACGGCAGGCGGTCCCCAGACAATTCCCGGAAGATGGCCCGGGGTCTGAACGACGAGATCAAGCGGGAATTCGCTTCTCATGTTTCTCTCCAAAAAGGACGCTCAATGTCCACGGTTCATTCATATCTCACGGCTCGTTCGAGGACGTACTGCGCTTTGCGCGGCCACCGTTTCAACAAATGCTTCACGGCGTTGTTCATGGGTTCCTCAGTGGGTTAAAAAGACGCTCAGTTGATACGATTCTTTCATCGACCCGAACGTGGTTCTCTCCCGATTTACGACTCGTTCAGACGTTGTGGTTCATTCTCTCTGGACGGCTCGCTCACTCCAGACGGTTCACTCGCACATGATTGGCTCGTTCCTCCATGAGCCCGACATACGCAAAGTGCGTGCCAACGGAAAACCGTCGTAAATGGCTTCTGAAGCCGTTGGATCGACGCCAGCGTAGATGAGCTGGTACGCGAGCGTTCTATTCCTCGTACTCGGGCGCTGTGACGTCCGGACCCTGATCCTCGACGGCAGGCGCCGTGCCCTTGGGATCGAGGAACTGCACGCGGTCGGCGCGCACCTTGACCTTCGACTTCTTCTGGCCGTCCTTGGAGGTCCAGCGCTGCTGCTCCAGCTCGCCCGTGACCAAGATCGAGCTGCCCTTGTGGAGGTACTGGCAGCACGTCTCGGCCTGCCGCTGCCACACGACGATGTCAAAGAACGAGACCTGCTTCTGGTAGGACCCGTCGGCCTGCTTCACCGACTTGTTGACCGCCAGCGACAGCTCCGTGAACGGTGTACCGCTGGCTTTCGTGTTTTTCAGCTCGGGAGCGCGGGTCAAGCGCCCGACAAGGACGACAACGTTGTAGTCAGCCATGTTGGTTCTCCTGTGTTTAATGGACGTGAAAGCCGCTAACGTGAGTGGGTAGCGCAGGGTTTTCACCTGCTACGAGTTGATCCGGCCGGAATCCTCCCGTTCGCTTCCTCGTGCTACCCTAGTAGTCGAACTTCATCCAGAGAGTCTTCTCATTTAACTCGATCGAGTCGGCGTCGATCTCGCGACCGCTAACGGCGACTTCGAACTCCGGTGCGAAGACAAGCGTGAGCAGTTCATACAGCGTTGCGTATTCTCCTTTGGTGATCTTTATCCGCCAGCGCTTGCCGGAACGCTCGACCTTGCCACTCATGCCGATCCTGATTGTGGTTCTCATATGCAGTGCTCCTTCACGAACCTGTCGGCATCCACGAACTGCGGCGGCCGTGCCGTGATCTCCGTCTTGCTGTCTTTGTAATGCGGCGCGCACTTTCCGCGCTTCTTGCAGCACGGTCCGCACTCCTCGCACATCTGGCAGACCTTGGTCTTGTGGTGGCCGTAGAGTTGGCTGCAGGCGGGACAGCTCACCATGCCGCGCGGCAGGCTCCACTTCTCGACGATGGTGTCATCGGTCAGCTTCATGCGATCTCCTTCTCACCATCGTAGTTCACCAAGCTGTCTGTACTCGTCCTTGAAGAGATCCGGCAGCCACGCTTCGGCGACCACGAAGAAGCGCCAGAAAGCCGTTCCTCCGCACCCGTTGCCGACAGGCACGGACTCGTAGATGATGCCGAGGCGTTGCAGGCGCCAGAGCCAGTGGATCTTCTTATCGCGGTTCATGCTTCACCTCTTGTACTTCGCCTTGAACACGATCCACCAGCACTCCGGGTGGTAGTCACCGTCGCGGCATCGGTTGAAGGCGCCGCTGATCTTCTTGCCGCATCTGTGGCAGGGCGCGGGTCGCTTGGAACGCTTGCCGGTTTTGCCACTCATCGGTGCTCCTTCACGGTTGGATGAATACTAACCAGCACGTCCGTAGGGAACATTTTCGAATGCTTGTACCACCACTGTTCTACTTCCCTATACGAATCGAATTTCCAGTGGCGTAGTCCGACCTTGTCGGTAAGAGTCCACGCAGTGATCACTGATTTCTCCGATCTTTACTCACTCGCCTTGACCGTGTCCAAAAACTTTACGGGACCGAGAGTAATTTTAAGAACGCCCCGGCGATCCGTACCCAATCCTAGAATGTCAAGTCACGCTGGCGGTACATCGGACTGGACGGGGCAACCATCGCCGGGGCACCCTATCACAGTGGATTACCGGTACTTTTCGAACTTCTGCGGATCGGCCGCGACAACCAGCGCCAGCTTCGCACCGAGGCGGCAGAGCGCGTCGTGGTATTCGCTCGACAGGTGGTCGAGGCTCCCGTTGACCGGCGCGCTTTCCTCGTGGCCGAACTCGTGGATGAGCAGCCGGATCACGCCCTCGCTATAGGGCCGCTGCTCCTCGAACCACTTGCGCCCGAGACGGCCAAGGTTGAACTTCAACGCGCCGTTCCCGTAGCAGGCGCCAAAGTTGAGCGTGATCTCGTTGGTCACGCTCACGGAGATCTCGATGCCCATGAGCACGCGGCCGAGCAACCCCGCGAACTCGACGACCGCCGCCATCGCCGGTGTGTAGTCGGCAGGGTCGACGATCCGCTCGGGCTTCCCGTCGCCGTAGTTCGGACGCGGTCCGGGGGTCACCTGACCCGCTGGACGGATCGCATCAGCCTTCTTCGCGTTCGACCATTCCGTCGCGTTCATCATAGAGCCGGTGACGACCGTGTAGCCCTTGGACACGGCCAGCTTGTTCGCCTCCGGATCGCTCGGGTCGTAGGCCACACGCTTCTCGCCGAAGCGCAGGTCCATGATCTTCTTGACGGCCTCGGGCGCGCACTCCTCGTCGCTCGTGGCCTCACGCACCCACGTCTGGTTGGCCTCCTTCTCCGTGAGTTTGTCGTGCATGGCGTTGACGACCAGCGTCCGGATCTGCCGCAGGAGGGACGGTAACACGTTGTCCCGTTCCATCGTCAGCGGGATTTTCTGAGCGATGTTGACATGCCAGTTGCATTCCGTTTCGACGACGGGAATGCCCATCTCGTAGATCGTCGGCTTCTCGCCATCGCGGCACTCGATGATCTCGACCGTGGTCTTCCGGCTCGTGCGGCGCACGATACCCTCGCCGTCGGACAGTTCGGTCGGCAGCGTAACGTCAACGGTGGCGATCGGCGGCCGGTAGGCGATCTCTTCGGCGTTCAGGATGGTCTTGACGCCCTTGGGAGGAAGAATCGACCAGACGGCCTTGAGCACGTCGGCCAGCTCCGTGCGATTCATCTTGACCGTGGCCTTGAACGACGTGCCGCGCTCGCGCAGCGTCCGCACGGCATGGCGCCCTTCCTTGTCGAAGCGGACGCCGCCGATGGTCGAGACGATCTCGGCCTCGCGGCAGAGTGCGAGCACCAGCTTCTCACCGAGGTTGAAGCGCCCGCGCTTGGTCGGATCGCTCTTGCGGGAACTCTCGGCGAACAGGGTGTATGCGTGCGTGAGATCGACGAAACCGTTCACGTCATTGTCGACGATCGTGAGTTCGACGGCGCGTCCGATCTCGCCGAGCGTGACTACGACTTCGGTGGCGCTGGTATCCCAGCAGTTGGAGATCAGCTCGTACAGGAGGAACGCTTTACCTCGGCGCTCGACGAGCTTGGCGAGACCTTCCCGGTCGACTTCGAACCAGTTCTTTTCGGTTCTCTTCTTCGTCATGGCTTTTTTAACCGGAGCCGCCACGCCACTCGTCGTTTCCAAACAGGCGTCCACAGCCCTGTCGAGCTTGTCGAATGCGTTTTTCTTCATCGTTTTCTCCTTTCAAGTTCAGTGCGACATGCACCTTGAGGGACGCGCGTCCTGCTCGTCACCTCCTGTCTCGCGACAGTCAGCTCGTTTGCATTAGCGCGCGTCCTTGCAAGACGCACTTAGCCACGACGCATCACCCCGCGAAGCTCACGCTCTTCCTTGGCCGTGATCTTTTCCGCCTCAGCGTTCCGCGCCCAGATGTAGTGGGACCACTCTCTTCCTTTGGGTGGATCGATCGCCTGTCTCTTGCCTTTGTTGATCGCAGCCTTCTCGCTGGCCGCCTTGACAAACTCGACGTGTTCCGGGTCGTCGCACTGGTCATGACCGCTCCATGTCTCGCGCCAGAGTTCCATCGTCACTTTCCAGCGGCACATGGGTTCCTCTTCACGCGCGCATCGCGCTGTACGTCGTTCTCGATCTGGACTACGCCGCCCACGTTATAGAAGCGCTTGTTGACATCAATAAGCAGGACGGCGCCCCAGCCGCCTCCGAAGAACATCCGATGGAGCCGGAAGAACTGCCTGCCGACATCCTTCGCCGTCACTTTGCCGAGCAGGGTTCTCATAGGTTCTCCTCGATCTCAGATTCCCACTCGTGGCCACCGCCACAGACGAGCGTAATCTGGCCATTAGCCTCGTACAGGTGCATCGCGCCGCGTTCCACCACCAGCTCGCGGGTCCACTCGAAGGACCGCCCGTCGTCGCTTGAACGGATTCCGGCGTAGCCCGTGAAGTTTTTCACGATCCCTCGTGGCGACATGCCGCAGGATGGACATTGCTTCACCGTCAGGAAGAACGGCAGCGTGTCACCTTCGATTTTCACGCGCTTTTTGGCCATGCTACCTCCTTGTGCGACATGCACCTTGAGGATGCCCCGCGTCAGCAGGGCACCCCGCAAGAGGCACGTTACTTCTTCACCACCAGCGCGAGCCCGCGCTTCTCGATCAGGTCGCCGCCGAGCGACTCCAGCGCTTCGGCCACGTCCGGCTTCGACACGCGGTAGGCGTGGGCGGCGGCCGTGACCGCGCGCTGCACGTCGAGCAGCGTGTCCTTCTTGCCCACAGGCCGGTACGCGCTGAGGATGTCGTCACGCACGCCCTCGGTCATGCCCGGGAGCTTGGCGATCTCGGTGGCGACTTCCTTCACGTCGTCGACTTCCTCGTCGGCGAGGCCCGCCATCTTCTTGGCGTTCACGAGCAGGCACGCGGGATCGAACGCCTGCCTGACAATGTCGGCGACCTTGGCGTAGATCACCGCGTTCTCCTTCTCCTGCGTGGCCGCGCTGAAGATGATCTCGCCTTCGTCGAGCTGGCCGCCCAAGTGGCGGATCGCCAGATCGTGGCCCATGCGGGCCGTGTTGTCGCAGACCGCCTCGTACAGGCCAACGCGGACCGACAGGCCGCCGAAACCGTTCTCGGAGTTCCCGAGGAACGCCGCAGGAAAGACGAAGTGGCTGTCCCGATCGGCCTTGGCGCGGACCCAGCCGTGGTTCACGCCGTCGGGATCGTAGCCGCCCGACTCGTTCTTGGTGACGCCACGGTCGAGATGCTTGAGATCCACGACCATCGTGGGATTCATGAGGCACACGTCCATGCGCTTGGGGTCGATGTGCCAGCCGAAGCAGATCGCGCCCTTGGCGAATCCGCCCTTCTCGGAGTCGCGGCCGGTGATCGTCTGGATCGCGGTCGTGACCAGATCGAGGTGCGAGAGCGGCCGGTAGCGGTCGCTGACGAACCCGCGCACCCTGTCGTCGATGATGCGCACGAGCCGCTTCGCACCGCTCTTGGCGCTGCGCCAGTGGTTCAGGTTCGTCGTCAGGAGATCGAGCGCGTTCTCGCGCATGCGCGAGTAGTACGCCATCGGGATCTCGAATTTCTGCCCGAACTGGCCGTGGACCTGCTCCTCGATGCGGAAGGCGCCCTTGCCATCGATGCGCAGCACGAGCTGCTGGGTGATCTTCGAAGCCTCGACGGTCTCGTCGACGGCGAACTCCATCTTGGCCTGCGGCACGACGAAATCGCGGCAGCGCGCGGCTTGGGCGCGCAGCTCGGCCACGAGTTCCGGAATGTCCTTGATGATGCGATTCTTCATAGATCCTCCACTGGCGAAAGGGCGCCAGAGCCCGAGATGCGACATGCACCTTGAGGATGACTGAGTGGAGAGGGGGACTCTCAGCCATCCCGCAAGAAGCACGACTCAGACGTTCTCCAACCGAAGCGCCCGCCGCGCGGCAGCAGCCTCGCGCGCTTTCCTGTCTTCAGGGCTCTCCTCGACGAGCCAGAGCGACGATTTCGCGCGGGTGAAGCTCACGTACTTCAGATTGGTTTCTTGGAGCTTCGCCTCCTCGGATTTCGCGCGACCGATGAAGGCATCCATGAGCGCGGGGTTGTAGACGAAGACGCGCTCCGCCTGCAATCCCTTGGCGCGGTGGATCGAACTGCACACGACGCCGATCTTGTCATCGGTGAAGATCGCGTCGATGCGCGCCTTGAGCGCTTCCATCGAATCGAGCCCGTCGGTGAGAGCGTGGATCGTCTCAACGCGGTCGCGTAGAGACTCGGCTTGCACGTCCTTGCCGCGTTTTTCGAGCTTGTCGCACTCCTTGCGCATGTACTCGTCGAGTGCGACGAGCTGACTGTTGAAATCGGCGCCCTTGGCGTGTTTATCGAGCAGGTTTCCGAGTGAGCGACCGATGTCGCGGCCACGGATGATGGACTTGGTGCCGTTCTTGATGAGCGCGAGGCAGATCTTCGCGAGCGGTGCGTTGACGCGGCAGACGACCATGTCGCGGTCGGACATGGCCATGATCGCCTCATCGAAGGAGGCGCGCCTGATCTCACCTTCCGGCGCGTCGGGCCGCGCTTCGATCTGCGGCACGATCGACTTGACGAGGTCGATGTGGCTCTTCGGACACCGGTAGCAGATCGAGAGCGGCAGCGTCTTGGCGTTCGTCGCTTTGATCAAGCGCGGGATGGAGTTCGTGTCGGCCCCGGCGAAGCCCATGATCGACTGCCTCCGATCTCCCACCATCACGATCCGCCCGTTTTTCGCGGCCGAGAGGACGAGTTCCTGCTGCGCGCGGCAGAGGTCTTGGCATTCGTCGGTGAGCACCCAGTCATAATGCGGAACAGGAAGCTCCAAGGCGTTCGGGAACCAGAGCTGGTCGACGAAGTCGATGGTCTTCAAGTTCCGGAGCCCTTCGTTGATGAGCAGCGGCACGAGTTCAAGCGCCTTGTCGATGCTGCCGTTGGCGTCGAGATCGTACCGGAAGGCCAGTTCCTCCATCGCGCCCTTGTCCTTGACATCAGTGAGCGTCAGACGCGCGAGATCCGTGAGCTTCAAGACGGCGCTACGGAGCGTCTTGTCGTCCCAGTCACGCTCGGTCATGCCGTCTTTGGCCATCCAGAAATACTTCTTGTCGTCGAGCTGGACCCTGCCAAGGCTGTGGTAGATCGCTGAGTTGCCGAGGCTGTGGTTCGTCTTCACGTCGACGTTCTTCGTGCCGCGAACGCCGAGCATCCGCACGAACTCCTCGACGATGTGCTTGTTGAACGCGACGACGAGCACGCGACCGGCGAGCCGCGAGACCAACTCCAACAGTGTCGTGCTTTTGCCGCTGCCTGCCACGGCCTCGATGAGCAGGTTCTCCTTGATGTCACGCTTCTGGATGTCATCGGCCCAATCCATCACGGCCTGTTGATACGTACTGGGTGTGAATGCCATGGGATGCTCCTTTACATGGGTGCGACATGCACCTTGAACCGCCCTCGGGTCACGAGAGCGGGCGCAAGGCGTATGGATTACTTGATCGCCTGCTTGACGATGGACGCGACCGCCTCCCACCGCTCGCCGTCGGCGATCTTGGTGCTGATCTTCGCGATCAGCTCTTCGACGATCTTCATCGGGACCGGCGTCCGGTTCTCAACATGCAGATACTTCTTCTCCGGCTGCATCCGGCAAAGCACCATCGACGAGTCGATGCAGTCGACCACTTCGACGACGTGCTCGGCATCGAGTCGGATGCCGATGCACCCGCATGGATACTGAACGAACATGGTTTCTCCTTCTACTGGGTGCGACATGCACCTTGAAGGGCGCTGGATTTCTCCAGCGCCCGCGCAAGACGCATCAACTTCTCGCGATAACAGCCTGCTGAATGCGCGCCTTCGTGCGACGGCGCTCGGTGATCTCGTCCTTGTGTGCTTCCGCGTACTCGCGGAGTTTGGCCTTCGTTTCCTCGCTCATCGGCTCGGACTGGACGCCCATGAGCTTGCGGGCCAAGCGGTCAGCAGAGTCGTCCTTGCCTTGAGCGCGCAGCTCGACGACTTCCTGCCAACCATTGAGCAGTGTGAGACCCGCCACGAGACTGCGGTGGAGCGTTGGACACGTCTTGGGATCGACCTGCACCTGACCGGCTTTGACACACCGGTCGGTCGTCGCCGTCTTCAGTTTGGCCATGGACACCTCCGTGGTGCGACATGCACCTTGAACCGCCCTCGGGTTACGAGAGCGGGCGCAAGTGGCACGCTACTTGGACTTGTGTTCCTTCAACTCGGCGGATGTCAGACACACCTTCGAGCAAAAGATCAGACCGTTCGCGTTCTTGCAGACGCGGGCGCCCACTTTCAGCTCCGTGTGGCAGTTCAAACCGGCGCACGCGGGCTGTCCGTCTGTCCACGAGGTTCTCTTTTTGAGCATGACGAACCACTCGAAGCCGCCAGCCAAGAGCACGCGGGCCTCGTTCATCGTCACTTGATTTGCAGGCCAGTTGACCTTGTGGTCGCGGTCGTCGCCGTGGACGAAGTCGGGACTGCTCGCGCAGTGCTCGTCGAAGATGAAGTCGTAGAGCTTGCGCAGTGACGCGCGCAGCTTCGCGTTCTCGTCCTTCTCGCGGGCGATGGCCTTGCGGAGCAGATCGTTCTCATTGAGCTTCATCATGGTCTCCTCTTTCATTCGGTGCGACATGCACCTTGATGGACGCTGGAACAACCAGCGCCCACGCAAGACACACGAACCTAGCCGTAGATCACTTCGCCCCACAGCGCGAGCTGCAGGAACACGTCGCCCGTCTCGGCGTCCGTGTCGTCCCTCATGACGTTCTCCCAGTGGCGCGGATGCGTGTACCGCTTGTCGGCGGGCATCGTCGCACACTCGGCCATGAGCTTGAGCGCGTTCTCGCATTTGGCCATGTCGAGCACGACGACTCCCTTTTCTGTGCTCTCCATGTCGCGGACCTTGACGCCACCACCCATGAGGACCGTGTCGATGTGGGGGAAGAACGTCTTGTCGAAGTCGCTCGTGGCGGTCTTCGCCTTCTCGGTCTCCATGGCCTTGCGCGTCTTGCCCTCCGGGTAGACGTAGCCGTCGATGCGATACCACGAATTGGACCCACCTTCGAACGCGCTGCATAGCAGGTTCGCGACGATCTCGCGGACCTTGGCGTCGGACAGCTCCGTGACGATTTTCATGGTCTCCTCTTTCTATCAGTGCGACATGCACCTTGAGCGCGCCTCGCGTCGAGCGCGGGGCGCGTTGCAGGATGCACGAGTTAGGCGTCGGGAGACGTGCGGCCCGATTCGGCGCCGCCGCTGGGTTCCTTGGGCGTCTGGTGGATCAGAGCACACTCTTGATTGGCGAGAGAACGCACGTCCGCGACGGCGTCGTCGATGGCGTCGCAAATCTTCTGCACATCGGTCCACGCCGCGTAGGTCTCGGTCTTGTGCGCTTCTTGGAGCGCCGCGAACAGCTCCTTCTGGCGCTTGCGCAGCTCGGTCATCGACTTCTCGATCTCGTGTATCATCCAACCCATGGGATCTCCTCTTTCTATCGGTGCGACATGCACCTTGAAGCGTACTGGGGTTTTCCAGCACGCATGCAGGATGCACGATTAGCGGCGGCACTTGAGACGGCTGTCGTCCGGCAACTTCACGAGCTGACGGTCGATCCTGTCGATTCCCTTCGTGATCTTGTCGTCATACTGATTCCATTCACGTTCGAGCTTCCGAAGCTGTCGCTCCCGCTCTTTGTCCAGCTCCACGAGCTGACGCTCGTTGTGCTTCTGAAAAGCCTTCCACTTCGCTTCGAGCTTCGCGATCTTTCCCATCAACCGCTCGCGTCGGGTGATCTGCATGGTCTCCTCTTTCTATCGGTGCGACATGCACCTTGAGGTGCCCTCCTGTCGGAGAGCACTTGCAGGATGCACTAGTCCATCTCTGGATGCGGAACCGGCTCACCGCGATACCACGGGTTCTTCACCCACACGTCGGAGTCGTGCAGGAGCCACGCGCGCTCTGGATGTTTCTGTCCGGCTACCGATGCCCACTGGTGGATGCTTTCCATGTCGTACATCATCGTTCTCCTCCTTTTCACGCAAGCGTGACTCCATAACGAACCAACCGACCCCAGCGTTCAATCGAAGCGATACGGAAGAAGTTGCAGAAACGCGGGTCATCCTGCCACCACATCCGTTCTCCTTCATGCAGCGTCACGTAACTCATCGTCATCTCCTCTTCGTTGGTGCGACATGCACCTTGAGCGACGCTCGGTTGCCCGAGCGCCGTTGCAGGATGCACTAGCCGTAGACAACGCGCACGTTGTTTGCCGTGCTTGCATTTTGCCATCCAGAACTCGCGCGTCATCTACTCGTTCTCCTTGGCCAGTCTACTCGCCTTTGATCTCGATCGTGATCTCGCGATTCCCGACGCGGCAGAGAATGTCATCGATGTGCTTCTCATCTAGAAGCTGACCGATCTGCCATTCGATCGTGTTTGTCATCCGTTCGACGCGAAAGAGACGACACGGCTTATCGTTCTCAGTCGACACCACTTCAACGAGCGCGAGTTTCCTGTTCTTCATCGTTCTCCTCTTTCTTCTCGGTGCGACATGCACCTTGAGACTGGCTCCGCTTGGAGCCAGCTTGCAGGATGCACTACTTGCTGCGAACTTCCACAGTGATCTACACTTCGCGCGGAGGCAGGTTACCGGCTTCGATCTGTTCGAACTCGAATCCGGCATCGATCCACTGCCGCACGATCTCAGCGCCCTTATCCGTGAGGTAGAGCCAACCGTCGCATCGCGGCTTTGGCATTCCGTCGAAAACCATGTAGCCGCCATTGATTGCCGGAGCATACGTGGTTTTAGAGCCAAGTCCGGTCCACGCATTCGTCAACGACTTGTCCTTGTGGAATTGCGTGTACCGGCGCAGCGCTTCACACAACAGCGCGTGAACATTCTTGGTCAGCATCATCTTGTCGTTCATTGTCATCTCCTCTTCATCTTGCGAAATGCAAGGGAGCGCGGTGTGGAGTTTCCTCTACACCGCGTTGCCTTTGTATTTCATGCAAGCATCTTCCCTCGTATCCCGCAGGAAACGGTCGTGCGTCACACCCTCAATCCGGCCGGAGCCGCTTCGGGTAGCTTCCCATCATAGGCATCGCCCGCACGTCGTCATCCTGCGTCGTCTGAGACTTCGCTTGCGTCATCGAGCTTTGGCGCCCTCCCTCCACTGAAGGGGGAGGATTCGTCAGGGGCTTCCGCACCCTGTCACCGTGATCGGTTTTCTGCTGCGCCCCGCGCATTGCGCGGCCTGTTTTTCAGAGATCAGCGGACACAAGACTATACGCTTTTATACCAAGAATGATTAGAAAATTAATAAAAAAGGCTGAAAAGTGATCCCCTTCAACAGCAAGGGGTTACGAACGATTGCCTACCATGAGACGCAGAAGGTCATGGAGAGCGGCATCCGGAGACGTCTTCCGGCTCTTGGCGAGGGTGAGCAGGGCTTGCGCCGTTTCCCCTGTCAGGATGATGGAGTCCGGATTTGATCGCGTCATCCACTTCGACAGCGCATCCTGCACACCCCGGGAGAACGGAGCACCTTTGGAAAGGCGGTCCCATGCCTTTGTGAATTCTTCGAGCACCTTCGAAGAAATGGAAGCGGAGATCCGGGAAAATCCGTCGCGGTGCTCAACAGGACGACCGATCTTTTTCTTTGTGATCATTCTGGTTTCATCCTATCACACCCGGTCTTTCAAGCTGCGCCGCTCCAAGGCCAATATCTCGATCTTCGCGTTTTTAAGCGCCAGCTCGGAGGCAAGCCTGCGATCGGTCTGGGTCTTCTCGCACACGACACAGATCGCACTGGCCCGGAGCGGGAGTATGTTCTTCTTCCGGCAGTGGCGGCAGCGTTTCATGGTTTGCAATCGTGGTCCCATGTCCAGTGAGTCAGCTTGCAGCGTCTGCACCAGAACCGAGCGAAAAAGAATCTCATGACTTCATTCCTTTCACCACGCAAGGCACACACTTACCACAGGGGATCATTTCGTCGTAACGACAACCAAGCCAAGAACAGACATCCGGTTTGCCGAAATCTTCGGTGTTGCCCCACACGCGGCTGTACCCGTGCTTGCACTTCAGGTTCTCACAGGGCTGGCGGAGCACGTAAGCGTGGAGCTTTGCTTCCGGCTCCAAT
>Ga0214473_10002226_pt1 | contig 24074 bp, 17 predicted proteins | sample RVTome_7_FD_203509 | JGI IMG/M metagenome (GOLD analysis project Ga0214473, IMG submission 203509) | Soil microbial communities from uranium-contaminated site in the Upper Colorado River Basin, Wyoming, United States - RVT98D197 | ecosystem: Environmental > Terrestrial > Soil > Contaminated >... | reverse complement strand
CTCCTCACCGCGCTCTCCCCGGTAGTCCTGGTGGCCCTGTGGGGGCCGGACGCGGCGGTCGGGTTCCTGCTGGGGCTGGTCGCCGCTCCCGCTGTCGCCGCGGTCGTCGGAATGGCACAAGGCGCTTGGCTGAGGCCGACCGGACTGGTGTCCCTCGGCCTGGCACTGGTCACTGTCCAGTTCAGCCGCGCCTCCGCCGATCTCTACCAGTTGCCGCGCCTCTACAAGATCTACCTCGCCGGCGGCGTCGCCGTGCTCTTGTTGCTGTGGATCGCCGGTCTTGGTATGGCCCGGCTCCTCGCCTCGCGCAGGCCGGCCCAGGAGGGATAAGCGATGAAGCGCGCGGCACCCTGGTTGCTGCCCTTCGCCTTCGCCGTGGCGTGGCTGGGCGGATTAGCGATCTATCTCTCAGCTCGCGAAGTCCCCACCGCCCTCCTTCGCGGCCGCGCCCTCGCGGAGGAGACCGGCCGACCCCTCCCCGACGTGACGATACAGCTTCACGGTCGCCTGATTGACTTCTCCGCTCCCGCCCCCGAGTTTGCCTTCGGTACCCGCTCCGACGGCACGTTTCGGCCGCGGCGGATCCCCGCGGGCACGTACACCATCGAGGCCTCATCGGAAGCCCACGCGCTGAAGCGAACGACCATCGTGCTCGCGGAGGGGGAGCAGCGGAATCTGGCGTTGGAGCTGGCTCCGAACCCGCCCTTCTTCGACCTCCGGGTGCCTCAGCGTGTCTACACGCCCGATGAGACGCCGAAGGTCTCGGTGCACGGCTTCACACCCTACGACACGGTGGACTTCGTCTTCTATCGGGTTGACCCGAGGGTGCTGTACCTGACCTACGGGGGACAGCTCGAGAGGATGGTGAGCGACCAGAGACCCCCGGAGGTGTTTCTGGCGGAGGGCAAGCCCGGCCTGACGGCGGCTGGCAAGTACTCCGCGGCGATCACGCAACGCGACCTGGAGGGAGTGTTCCACCAGCGCTTTGACCTTCCCCTACAGCAGCCCGGCGTCTACATCATCGCCGCCAAGGCCGACGCCGAGCAGAAACTCACGTGGCTGGTGGTCACCCGGATCGGCCTGATCGTGAAGCACTGGGGGGCGGACGCTCTCGCCTACGTCGCGGACCTGAAGACCGGTGCGCCGATTCCCGGCGCGCGGGTCTCGCTCATTGCCCATGGTAAACCAGCCGTGACCGGAACCAGCGACCCTCAGGGCCTGTATCGCGCGCACCTCCCGGCTTCGCCCGAAGGTGATAGCCGTGAGGTCGTTGCCATGGCCGAGAAGGACGGTTCTCAGGCGCTTGTCCGATACTGGTCCTGGTCCCGGGGGGAGGAGAAGCACCGCGTCTATGCCTACACCGACCGGCCAGTCTATCGCCCCGGCCATCAGGCCTTCTTCAATGGCATCGTCCGCACGGTGGAAGGCGACACCTACACCGTCCCGGCGAACCAGCCGGTGGAGGTCGCGATCCGAGACAGCCGCGACTCCCTGGTCTTCCGCAAGTCTCTCACCACCGATCGGTTTGGCTCCTTTCATGGCGGCTTCTCTCTCAGCGAGGAGGCCGCAACCGGCCACTACACTTTCACCAGCACTATCGCGGAGGAGGAACACCAGTCCGGGTTCAAGGTGGCGGAATACCGCAAGCCCGAGTACGACGTGAAGGTCACCACCGGCAAGAAGCGTTACACGCGCGGCGAAACCATTGAGGCCACGGTGGCCGCGGAATACTACTTCGGCGCGCCCGTGGCTGGGGCCGAGGTAGGGTACCGGGTGATGCGCGCGCCCTACTGGTACTACCCCGAGTATGAGGAGGAGTACGCCGACTACGGGGAGGAGGGCGAGAGCGAGTACTACGACTACGGGGAGGTGGTCCTGGAGGGCAAGGCCCGCACGAATGAGAAGGGCGAGGCCAGTCTCTCCGTTCCCACCAAGCCGGCCTTCGCGTTGGCTCGCCAGCAGAACGCGCCACAGGAAGAGGGCGACTCGCGCTACCTCATCGAGGTAACCGTCACCGACCCCAGCCGCAAGTCCGTCACCGACCAGGGGGCGACCATCGTCACCCAGGGCGAGTTCGCCCTCAATGCCGACCCCGCCACCTACGTCGTCGCCCCCGGCGAGCAGGGCGAGATCAAGATCACCGCGCAGGATTACGATGGCAAGCCTGTGCCCAATGTCAAGCTCGACGTCTCGGCGCAGCGCGAGACCTGGAACGAGGATCGCATCGAGTACGGCGAGGCCGAGCGGGCGACGCTCACCGCCAACGCACGGGGAGAGGCCGCCTTCACCTTCTCGCCTTCCACCGCGGGCCACTACCGCGTCCAGGTCACGGCGTACGATCGGCGCGGCAACGCCATCCGCACCCGCACCTGGGTGTGGGTGACGCGTGACGACTACGCCGACTTCGGCATCCAGTATCCCGAGTTGGAGCTGGTCACGGACAAGAAGCAGTACCGGAAGGGCGACACCGCGGTGTTGCTGATCAACACCAAGAGCGAAGGGGCGACCGCGCTGCTCACGGTGGAGGGGTTGCGCCTATACGAGCACCGCTTGATCGCCCTCAAGGGCAACTCCACCCGCGTGGAACTGCCGATCAAGCCGGAGTACGCGCCCAACTGCTTCGTGCGCATCTCGCTGGTGAAGGACAAGCGATTCGCCACCGACGAGAAGCGGATGCTCATCTCTGTCGAAGATCGCCAGCTCACGGTAGAGGTGAAACCGGACAAGGCGCGCTACCAGCCGGGCGAGCGCGCCACCTACGCACTCCGCACCCTGGACGCCGGCGGCCAACCGGTCCAGGCCCAGGTCTCCCTCGGCGTGGTGGATGAGTCCATCTACGCGATCGAGGGAGACAGCGCCCCTCCCATTCTCCAGGCCTTCTACCCACGGCGCTGGAACGCGGTGCAGACTGAGAACTCGTTCCCCTACTTCTATCTCGACGCCAATAAGGAACCGGTGGGCGTGAAGGTAAGGCGCAAGTTCCGCGACACCGCCTACTGGAACCCGGCCGTGATCACCGACAGTGCGGGCCGCGCCACCCTCTCCTTCCCCATGCCGGACACACTCACCACCTGGCGCGCCACCGTCCGCGCGGCCACCCTCTCCACTGAGGTCGGCGAGGCGGTGGCCAAGGTGCAGGTGAGCAAAGACCTCTTGGTGCGGCTGGAGACGCCGCGGTTCTTCACTCAGAAGGACCGCCTCACCCTCTCCGCCGTGGTCCACAACTATACCCGCGCCTCCCAGCGCCTGAAGCTGTGGATCGAAGCCCCCAGCCTGAGCTTCGACGGATCGGGCAAGGGCCCGCAGCCCGTCGTCTTCTCCCTGGGGTCCGAGGACATGCGCCGCCAGGACTGGTCGGTCACAGTTCCCAGCCCCGGGGATAGAGAGATCACGGTCTACGTCCAGTCCCAGGACGACCCGCGCCTCTCCGACGCGATGGCGCTCACCATCCCGGCCGTCCCGCATGGCCGGGAACGCGTGGAGGCACGCGCCGGCTCCGTGACCGACACCCTCAGCGAGCGCTTCACGGTACGCACGGACGCGGTGGCCGACGCGGGCAATCTGCGAGTGCGGCTCGCACCCTCCCTGGCGTCCGTCATCCTGGGTGCGCTGGAATACCTCGCCAGCTACCCGTATGGCTGTACCGAGCAGACCATGAGCGCGTTCCTGCCCGACGTGGTGGTGGCGCGCACTCTGCGCGACCTGCAGCTCCCCAACGCGAAGCTCGAGGTCAAGCTCCCCGACATGGTGCGCAAGGGCCTGGACCGGCTGTACGGGTTCCAGCACGACGACGGCGGCTGGGGCTGGTGGCGCTACGACCAAAGCGACCCGTGGATGACCTCCTACGTGGTCTTCGGTCTGATGCTCGCCAAGCAGAACGGCTTCGCGGTGAACCAAGATGTGCTTTCCCGCGGTCTGGCGCACCTGGTGCGTCTGGCCCAGAACCCCGCGAACCTGAGCGACCAGAACAAGGCCTTCCTGGTGTCCGTGCTTTCTCTGGCTGATAGGGGGGCGGCAACGAAGCGAATCGTGGACGACCTCACCCGCCGCTCCGACGGCCTCGATACCGTATCTCTGGCGCGCCTCACTTCGGCTCTCGTCTCCCTGCGCCGAACTCCCGCGGCGAAGCTCGCGGCCGTGAAGCTCTGGAAGCGCGCGGCGGAGACGCAGTCGCTGTGTTCCTGGAAGGGGGCCGATCAGCACGGTCACGGCCTGGGAGAGGTCGAGACCACCGCGCTGGCCTTCCGCGCGCTCTCCGCCCTCACCCCGGATGACTCGCGCTTGGGCAAGGTCGTCCGCTGGCTGGTGCTGCACCGCAACGGTAACTGCTGGCAGTCCACCCGCGACACCGCGTTCGTGCTGTATGCCATCACGGACTACCTCAAGCGGTCTCAGGAACTGAGGCCGGACTACCAGGTCACCGTCGCGCTGAACGGGCGAAGCCTGTTGAGCCGACGCGTCACCCGCGCCGATATCCTGCAGCCGGAGATCGAGGTGAAGGTCCCACTCCGCGACCTGCGCCGCGGCGACAATCGTCTCACCCTGAAGAAGCAGGGCGCGGGCATCCTGTACTACACCGCGCTCTTCACTCAGTTCGTGGGCCAGGAGGACATGACCGAGCTTGTGACCGGCTCCGGGATCACCATCACCCGCGAGTATCATCGCCTCCAGACGGCCCGCGACCCGAAGACGCGGGCGATCACCACGTTCCCATCACCCAAGACCACCACCGAGTTCCGCTCCGGCGAGCCGATCTTGGTCAAGCTCACCCTCAACGCGCCGCAGGGACTCGAGTACATGGTGATCGAGGACCCGCTGCCGGCCGGGTGCGAGGTGATGGAGCGCGGCGACCTGGAACCCTGGGAGTGGAGTTGGTGGTATTCCGACATGGAGGTGCGGGACGAGAAGGTGGCCTTCTTCGCGCGGGAGATGCCGGCCGGCAAGTCCACCCTCGAGTATCACCTCCGGCCCCAGATCCCCGGCGACTACCACGTCATGCCGACCACCACCTATGACATGTACGCGCCCGAGGTGCGCGGGTCGGGGGCGGAGACGAGAGTGAGGATCAGGTGAGAGGCGAAGAGGAGAGACCGACCTCGTTACGGCTTGCGCTGCGCAGCCTGCTGCTCACCGCGCCGGTGTTCGCGTGCGTGGCTCTGTTCGGGTGGCTGCTCGCGCTGCCCGGCGAAGAGCAGGTGATCGCGGCTTTCTCCACCGGTCTGCGCGGTCGTTCGCGATCACAGATTCACAACGTCAAGCTCGCCCTCGCCGCCCTCGATGGGCGCAGCCTCCCGCCCGGTGCAGCATTCTCCTTCAACCACGCGGTCGGGCCGTGGGGCGCGGATCGCGGCTACGTCCGCGCGCCGGTCAGCTTCTCCGGGGAGCGAGTTCTGGACTGGGGCGGCGGAGTATGCCAGGCCTCCAGCGCGCTCTATAACGCGGCCCTGCTCGCCGGCATTCCCATCCTGGAGCGCCACCGCCACTACTGGCCCACCACCTACGTCCCGCCGGGCCTGGACGCGGCGGTGGCCTACCCGAACATTGACCTGCGCTTCCGGAACTCGCTGACCGCGCCGATTCGGATCTCCGCGCAGGTCGTCGGGGAGGCCGTGGTCATCAAGCTGCGCTCCTCCCAGCGCCCGCCGGCCAGCGCCATCGCGCGCCAAGTGCTCTCCGTCACCCCACCCACGCTTCTCCCCTCCTCCGCTCTCGGCGACCGTCACCGGGCCAGTCACGGCTTTCCAGGCTACGAGGTGGCGGTGTACCGGGTGTTCGCGGGGCCCCCGGAGCGGAGGGAGATGATCTCCCGGGATTCGTATCCCGCGCAGAATCAGGTAGTATATCAGTGAGGCGCGTTGCGGCCTGGGGGCAAGGCCTGTCTCGGCATGGGTGATGGCAGGGAGCGGGTAAGGTTAGCGCAAGGGACCATGGGGGAGACGACATGGTGAGCGGCCGCGAGGTCATGTCGGTGGTGGTGAATGGCGTGCGGCTGGCGTACGAGGATCGGGGAATGGGCCGCCCGGTGGTATTCGTACACGGTTATGCGGCCTCGTCTGCGACATGGCGCCAAGTATCGCACTTGCTTTCCGACTCGTACCGCACGGTTGCGCTCGACCTGATGGGGTTCGGCCGCTCCGAGAAACCCACACGGCAGCTCTACACCATCGAGCGGCAGGCGTCCTTGCTCCGGGGGTTCCTCGCGCAGCTCGACCTGGACGATTTCGTGTTGGTCGGGCATTCCTACGGCGGCGGCGTTTGTCTCTCGCTCCTCCGCCTCGATCACGGACTCCACATCAGGGGGCTGGCCCTGGTGGATACCATCTGCTATCCTCAACCACTGCCCACGGGAATGCGGCTGCTGCGGATGCCGGTGGTCGGGGGACTGGCGTTGCGGCTGCTGCCAGCGGAGGCGGTCGTCAGATATACCCTGAGGCAGGGCTACTACAAGCCGGTCGTAATCAACCCGGAGCTCGTCAAGGCCTATGCGGAGGCGCTGCGATCGCCTGGCGGACGGCAGGCCATGCTCGAGACCGCACGGCGGATCCTGCCGCAAGACGCAGATGGGTTGGTGCGCTCCTACGCGCGGATCTCGTACCCAACGTTCATCCTGTGGGGGGAACGCGACAGGATCATACCGGTGGCCCTCGGCCGGCGCCTGTCCACGCAGATCCCGGGGGCGGCATCGCAGATGGTGGTGCTCAAGGACTGCGGCCACGTCCCGCAGGAGGAGATGCCGGAGCGCACCGCCGAGCTGATCGGCGACTTCTTGCTGCGGCTGTCGCCGCACGTGGTATAATCCGAGGCGCGACTGAGGAGGCGGGAAGGATGCGAAAAGTGAGACGGCTGGTGTGGTTGGGGTTGGCAACGCTGCTGGCGGGATGTGCTGCTTCACTGCACCCCCTGTGCACCGAGCAGGAGGCGGTGTTGGTGCCGACTCTGGCGGGGAAGTACGTGGACGAGGACGGCGGGACCTGGACTTTCACGCCCGGTGAGAGCAAGGCCTACGAGTTGGCCATGACGCAAGAGGGCGAACTGTCAACCTGGCAGGCCTATGTGACCAACCTGGGGACGTACATGTTTCTGGATCTCTCACCTGCACCCACCGAGTTGGAGAAGAAGGTCATCGAGAAGTATGCCTATCAGCCACTCCACGTCCAGTTACTGGCCAAGCTGGAGGGGGACGCCCTACAGCTGACGGCAGTTGACACAGACTGGTTGGGGGAGCAACTGAAGCAGGGCAAGCTCAAGGTGAACGTGGAAACCACCGAGGACAGCGCTTTTGTGGTGCTGACGTCTGCTACGAAGGACTTGCGCGAGTTCTTCCTGGAAGCCGCGGGAAACCCGGCCGCGTTTGCGGACCCGACTGTCCTGAAGCGGGTCAAGTAGCGCCCCAGGGACCGTGCTATTGGGGTCCGGACCCACAATCAGGCTCCGGCGCCGCGGGCGGCAGCCGGTCTACGTAGTAGAAGATGCAACACGCCCGCAAGGAGGCGAGGGATGAGGCGGACCGTAGGATGGTTGCTGCTGTTGGGGCTGGCGGTGATGCTGTCCGGTTGCGTGGCGGGGTCGCTGCACCCGCTGTACACGGACAAGGACCTAATCTTCGATCCGGGGCTGGTGGGGAAATGGCAGGAGATAGACCAGAACGACGCCGCCCCGTGGACGTTCACAAGGGGCGAGGATGAGACCTATACCTTGACCGCAGAATGGAAGACAGACGAGGAAGACATGGAGCGGTCAGTCTGCGAGGCCCACCTTGTGAATCTGGGGATGTACACCTTCCTGGACACCTACCCCTCGCCCACCGAAGCGGCCAAAGGGGTAATTGAGAGATACGACTACATCGGACTGCACGACCAGTACCTGGTGAAGCGCGAGGAAGATGTGTTGAGACTCGCCACCCTTAACGACGACTGGCTGGAGGAACAGATCCTCGAGGGTGACCTTCGCCCCCGCATCGCAGTGCTGGAGCAGGACACCCACGTCTTGATCGGGACCACCAGGGAGTTGCGGCGGTTCTTCGCTTACGCGGCCGCGGACCCCGACGCGTTCACAGAGTTCGCGGTCCTGAAGCGGGTGAAGTAGTTCCTGAGGGACCGTGCTATTGCGGTCCGGACCCACAATCAGGCTCCGGTGCCGCGGGTGGTAGCCGGTCTATGTAGTAGGACAGGATCTCCAGTTCGCGCAGGAAGTCCACGTTGCGGGCGGCGACATCGGGCGGGACAGTGACGTGGACCGGGGCGAAATTGAGGATGGCGCGAATCCCCGACTTGACGAGGATATCGGCCACCTCCTGCGCGGACTCGGCCGGGACGGCGATGATGCCGATGATGGCCTGCAGCTCCCGGTTGGTCTCCTCCAAGCGCCGGATATCCTGGATCTCCAGGTTCCACAGCATCCGGCCGATCTTGCCGAAGTTGTTGTCGAACAGGCCGACGATGCGAAAGGGCGACTTGGCGAATCCCGCGTAGCCCACGAGCGCCGAGCCCAGGTTGCCTGCGCCGACGATCACCGCGCGCTGCTCGCGGTCAAGCTGCATCACCTCGGTGAGCCGCGCGAGCAGGTGCCGGACGTCATAGCCGATGCCGGGCTTGCCGAACTCCCCGAAGTAGGAGAGGTCCTTGCGAATCTGCGCGGACAGGACGCCCAGCTTCTGCTCCATCTGTGCGGAAGAGACCGTCTTCACGCCCCCCGCGGCAAGCTCCCGCAGGCACCGCAGGTAGCGGCTCAGACGGGCCAGCGTGGGTTCCGGCGCCCTCGTGTACTCTGCAGCCAAAGTGCAATTCCCCTTCCCCCGCCCAGCGGCCTCCGACCTCCCCGCGCGGAGGGCTTTGTGAAATGACGCACAAGACCTCCCCTGCAGCGTAGCATATGTGCCCAAGGCGGTCAATAGGGGTAGTATGCGTAGTCGTACACCGTAAACCTGAATAACAAACAAGCTGGGACCGCCCTGGGCAGACTGCTGCCCGGCAGACACAACTTGACCGGGCCGCGGTCCACTCGCTAATGCCGGTAGTGGCGCTGGGGTGATCACGGGCGGTGTCCGACCCGCGGCTCACGTCTGCGCCGCGATTCTGCCGGCACAGACGCTTTGTGAAAGGGGCCACTCGCGAGGCTGGCCCTCCCAGCCTCGCGGGGGCCGGGCCGGTCGCTGGGGACATGGCTCCGAAGGCGTTTCCGTGGGCCCGTGGTATGGTAGCTGTATCCAACAGCGTGGACACCTGGAGCGGAAGCAATGCGGCGAGTGGTGTGGTTGCTGATGGCCCTGGCCCTGGCTTGGGCCGGGCCCGCCGGCGCGATGGTGTGCAACGTGAAGGTGGTGTCGGACAGCCGGCCGGACTTCACGGATAGGCAGAGTCTGATCGCGAGCGCCACCGGCCGTTATCAGACGACCGACGAGAAGTGCAAGGCGCTCTGGCGGTGGCTGGCCCGCTGCCGGCGACAGACCCCGTCGGCCTCCCTCCATGGCGCGCCGGTGCACGATCCCATCATGTTCTTCAACGACTTCGGCTATTCGCTCTGCTCCGACTACGCCTCCATCAACTGCGGCCTGTGGCACGAGATGGGCCTGTCGTCTCGCCTCTGGGACATCACCGCGCACACGGTCAGCGAATGCTACTACGACGGCCGCTGGCATATGTTCGACAACTCCCTGAGCGCGCACTACACCCTGTGCGACGGAAAGACCGTCGCGGGCGTCGAGGAGGTGGGCAAGAGGAACGCCTGCGAGGCCTCGGGCGGCAAGGAGGAGATGGGGCATGCGGCCCTCTACCACTGCGCCGCGGCCACCAGCCCGAACGGCTTTCTGAGTGGCTGCGACACCCAGCGCTCGCTGAAGGAGGAGGGAGAGTACGTCTTCAATCCCAACCGCCTGAAGCTACGCTACTACTACCAGGGGTTCGAACTGGGGCATCGCTACACACTCAACTTGCGGGAGAACGAGACGTATACACGGTACACCAAACCGCTCGGCAACACCCCCAATTACTATCTCCCTCTCCCCGACGGCGGCAGCCCGCAGGAGTTGGGGAGCTTCGGGAATGGGGAGTGGGTGTGGAAGTTGGAGGTACCGAAACCGGGAACTGCGAACACGCAATACCTGGTCAACGCCGCGAACATCATCACCAGTGCGAAGACCGTTCTCACCTACGAGATCCCGCGGAAGGGCGGCAGGCTCGAGGTGTCCTCGCGACCGGACTGGGAGCGCCCCTACAGCAGCACGGTGCTGGAGAAGCCGACCTCCGGGCCAAAGACCGAAGCGATTCCGTTGTGGAAAGCAGCCGGCTCCCACCAGTATCTGCTCTCGCTGCACGTCTCGGGCGGCGCGGTGATAAGAGACGCGGAACTCCACACCATCACCCAACTCAACAGGCTCACCCTCCCCTCCCTCACCCTCGGCAGGAACACTATTGACGTCATCGCCGGGGAGCCCACGGACACTGTCGCGATGTGGCCGGAGTTGCAGAACGGGAAGTTCCAGGAGAGCTGTCGGGCCAGCGAGAACATCGCCTCCGGCGAGGCCTCCGACTGGCACGGCTGCCTGTGGCTGGAGAAGCCCGGCACCGGTTCGCTCACCTATGCCGTCGAGACACCGACGCCGATGATGGAGCTTACCTACGGCGGCCGGTTCTACAACCGCGCCCAGGGGTCCAGCATCACCGCGGAGTACTCCACCGACGAGGGGAAGACTTGGGCCGGGAAGTGGACCCTCAGCGACATTGACCCGCCGTGGGATACGGTACACTTCGAGACCGCGAAGCTCCCGCCGGGGGTGAAGCGCGCGCTGGTGCGCTACACCCTGATCTCGACCGTCGCGGGATCGTACGAGGGCTGCTCGGTCTACTCCGTCCGCACGATGGCGACCTATCGTCCCGCGGGCGCGCGGTTCCAGGCACTGGAGGTCACGTACCACTGGAGCGAACGCCAGGGTGATAAGTGGGTGGAGCGCTCCCATACACAGCTCATCACCAACCCGAAGCAGCGTTACTACCTCAACGTCGGCGGCGAGGACCTCCCGCGCCTGAACTGGATTCGGACGAATCTGGCCGGCGCGGTGAGCGACGTGAAGTACGGCTACTCCGACGGCGTCGAGGGGGAGGCGCAGCCGCTGCAACGCGTCACGCACGTCTGGGGCAAGAACCTGGCGCGGGGCAAGCACTACACCTTCAGCGTCCCCTCCGGTGACAACTGGGACGGCGGCGATCCGGAGATGACGAAGCTGACGGACGGCGTGGTGGCCTCTACCTACGGCGGCGGTACGACCTATCGCTGGGGACCGATCTGGGCCGCCAACCAGAATCCCGCCATCACGGTGGATCTGGGCGAGGCGCAGCCAGTGGCCGCCGTGCGCATTCACGTCACCGGCTACCCCTACGACCTCTACCACGGGCCGTTCTGCACCGTGGAGATTCTCACCTCCGAGGAGGGGGTAGACTACCAATCACAGGGATCATTCCAGACCAAGATGCGGGCGGTGGACCTGGACGGCGACTTCCTCAACCAGGAGCGGGGCGGGTTCGAGTCCCTCCTCTTCCCGCTGATCTTCAAGGAACCGGTGAAGGCAAGGTACGTTCAGGTCAAGATCACGAATCCCGACATGTTCTTCGACACCAGCGAGATCATGGTCCACGACACCGTGAGCGTGGTACCATGGAGTGAGCCGTTGGCGATGCCGCTGGATTAGCCCCGTCGCCCGCCCGAGGCGGGCGACGTATCAGGAGGTTCGCATGGCGCTTGACACCGTGAAACTCGGGAATCTCACCGTCTCCCGGTTCATCCTCGGGAGCAATCCGCAGAGCGGATTCAGCCACATCAACCCGCAGATGGACCAGGAGATGATGGATTACTTCACCTCCGCCAACATCAAGGCCCTGCTGCGGCAGGCCGAGGGGCTGGGGGTGACGACCCATATCGCCCGCGCCGACCATCACATCATGCGGTTGCTGCGGGAGTACTGGGCCGAGGGCGGGACGATCCAGTGGATCGCGCAGACCTGCCCGGAGCTTGGAACCCCGCAACGCGGCGCGGAGAACGGGATTCGCAACGGCGCCAAGGCCGCCTTCATCCACGGCGGCCAGACGGATCACCACTTCGCCAATGGCAAGCTGGCCGACCTCGCACCGGTGATCGCGATGATCCGCGACGCGGGTCTGCCCGCGGGTGTGGCGGCCCACCGCCCCGAGGCCTTGGATTGGGCGGAGGAACACCTGGACGTGGACTTCTACATGTGCTGCTACTACAACCCCACCCCGCGCACCGAAACGGGTGAGCATGTCCGCGGCTCCAAGGAGTGGTTCCACGACGACGACCGGGACCGGATGACCGCCGTGATCCAACATCTCTCCAAGCCCGCCATCCACTACAAGATCATGGCCTGCGCGCGCAACGAACCCCGCGCCGCGTTCCAGTACGCCGCGAGCAAGTTGCGCCCCCAGGACGCGGTCTGCGTCGGCATCTATCCCAACGGCAAGCCGGGGGAGTTGGAGGAGGATGTGAGGTTGTTGGAGGAGGCCTTAGCGCGTGGAAGCCAGTGAACCACAAGCAAGCGAAGTCAAGAGCCGAAGGCCGAGCACACGATTCCTGCTATGCCTGTTGGGCTTCGCCATTGCCGCCGGCTCCCTCCTCATGCAGTGGCTCGGCCTGCCCTCCTCAGTCGAGATCGCTCTCTTCGGATTGGGCTCGTTGGTCTTCGGGGCGAGCATGGTGAGACCGATGTTCCGGGTTGCAGCGGACAACTGGGCCGCGGCGGGCGCGGCGAGACGTCTGTGGCTGGCCTTCGCGGTCACGATCACAGTCATCATGGTCATCGGCGCGGTTGGGATGCTGATCGGCGGCGTCTATACCCTCGTGTCTGAGACAAGGTAGAGGACCTCCGGCGTGAGCACTACCCTCGATTCCCGCTCCCGCCTCCTCCGCGCCGTCTCCCACCAGGAGGTTGACCGTGTCCCCTGCTACTTCGCGGCCGAGGAGGAGGTCTGGGAGCGGGTGATGGGTGAGGTGGGGGCGAGGGATCGCGTGGAGGTGATCCGTCACTTCGGTGCGGATACCATCCAGGTGAGCCAGTATCGCCCCGTGCCGGACCTGGCCGGCGTCGAGACGCTGGAGGACCTGGAACGCGTACCGTGGCCCGGTGTGGAGGACGTTGATGTGGAGGGCTACGTGCGGCGCGCGCAGGAGGCGCGGGCGACGGGGCTGGCGGTCTTGGGCGGGGCCTGGGCAACGATCTTCACCGCCGCGCGGCGCGCCATGGGAGAGGAGAAGTACCTGATGGCGATGCTGGATCAGCCCGACCTGATCGCGCGGCTGGTGGAGCGGGAGGCGGACTCCTATCTTGCCATCAACGAAACCCTGTTCTCGCGCGGCGCGGACTGCCTCGACGTGTACTACTTCGGGAGCGACTTCGGCACCCAACAGTCCCTCTTCGTCAGCCGCGCGCTGATCCAGCGCTTCTACCTGCCGCACCTCAAACGCCTGGCCGAGCACGCGAAGGGGTACGGGCTGAAGGTGATGTATCACACCTGCGGCGCGGTGCGCGAGCTTATCCCCGATCTCATCGCCTGCGGCGTAGACGTACTCGACCCGGTGCAGGTCGCGGCCGACGGGATGCAGCCCGAGCAGCTCGCGCAATACCGAGGACAGATCGCGTTCCACGGCGGCATCAGCACCCAGACGCTCCTGCCCTGCGCCACGCCCGACGAGGTGCGAGCCGAGGTGCGCCGCACCATCGAGACCCTGGGTCCGACGGGGTACATCTGCGGGCCGGATCAGTGGATGATGGCGGACATTCCCACCGCGAACATGGTGGCGATGTACGAGGCGGTTGGCGCGATCACCCGTTGATAGCCGCGACGAATCGCCTTGTGATGTCCGTGGGCTTGGTGATGGCGCCGCCGATCACCACCGCCCAGGCGCCCATATCGAGCGCCCGCCAGGCCTCGGCCGGTGTCCCGATCGCTCCCTCCGCGATCACAGGGATCTTGACCGTCCGCAGAATCGCCTCCAGCAGCGCCCAGTCCGGCCCCTCCCCACGCGGTGCGTAGGAGGTGTAGCCGCTTAACGTGGTGGCCACTATGTCCGCGCCGGCCGCCTCCGCGGCCACGGCCTCCTCCAGGGTGGAGATGTCGGCCATCGCCGGCATCTTCAGCTCGGCCTGGATGCGCGCGATGATCTCCTGCCACCCCTCCCCGCCCGGCCGCGGGCGAGGCGTGCAGTCCAGCGCGATGATCTCCGCGCCGGCCGCGGCGATGCGCTGCGCGTCCTTGAAGCGAGGCGTGATGTACACTTCGTACCCCTCGACAAAGACCTTGTCTATCCCCAGCACCGGCAGCGAGCACATCGCCTTGATGGCGGGAATATCGGGGAGCTTGGCGCGGATACCCATCGCGCCGCCCAATTCGGCGGCGCGCGCGAAGTAGGCCATCATCCCAGGCTGATAGAATGGGCTGCCCTCCTCCGCCTGGCAGGAGACGATCAGGCCGCCTTTGATCCGGTCGAGCACGCTCATGCTACTGTGATTCGACGCCGGGCTGTCCCACTCCCTCGCGGGAGGAAGACCCCGCGCGCCCCCGAACCAGAAGTGCATGGCTCGACTCGCACAAGTCTCCCGTTTCCTGGGCCTGCAGCGCTCCATCGTCGGATTGCTCTCCATGGTGATCCTGGTGGACGTGGGAGAGCGCATGGGGGAGTGTTTCCTGCCCCCTTACCTCATCGCGCTCGGCGGCGGGGCCCTTTCCGTGGGCCTGCTCAACGGGATGGACAACCTGCTCTCCGCGCTCTACGCTTTCCCCGGCGGCTACCTCTCCGACCGACTGGGGGTGAAACGCGCCCTCTTCGTCTTCAACCTGATCGCCATTGCCGGCTTCCTCTTAGTCGCCTTCGTTCCCACCTGGCCGGCCGTGATCGCCGGCGCGGCCCTCTTCATCGCCTGGAGTGCCATCTCTCAGCCCGCCACCGTCAGCCTCATCTCCCGCGTCCTTCCCGCGAGCAAGCGCACCATGGGCGTCTCCATGCACTCCATCATCCGCCGCCTCCCGCGCGCCATCGGCCCACTTGCAGGGGGACTGCTTATCACGCGCTATAGTCTGCACGACGGGATACGTTACGCCTTTCTCGGCGCGGCCGCGGCCGGCCTCCTGGCCATCCTCCTGCAGCAATGGTTGATCGAGGATACGCGTCCGCGCCAGCACCATGAAGCGCCGACCGCGAGCCCGATCCGCCTGCTCCGTGACCTATGCCCGGCCCTGCGCCTCCTGCTGGTGTCGGACATCCTGGTGCGGTTCTGCGAGCAGATCCCCTACGCATTCGTGGTGATCTGGGCGATGCAGACCATCGCCCATCCCGTGAACGCCTTCCAGTTCGGCCTGCTCACCGCGATTGAGATGGCCACCGCGATTCTGGTCTATATCCCCGTCGCCCACTTCGCCGACCAGGGGGAGAAGAAGCCCTTTGTGCTTGTCACCTTCATCTTCTTCACGGTCTTCCCGCTGGTGTTGCTGTTCTGCCAGTCCTTCTCGCTGCTCGTGTTGGCCTTCATCCTGCGCGGCCTCAAGGAGTTCGGCGAACCCACCCGCAAGGCCCTGATCGTGGACCTCTGCCCCGAGGGGAACCAGGCCGCCACCTTCGGGGCCTACTACCTGGCGCGCGATCTCGTCGTTTGCATCGCCGCGTTCGGCGGGGCCGCCCTCTGGGCCATTAGCCCGACCACGAACCTGCTCACCGCGTTCGCGTTCGGGGTGATCGGGACGGTGTGGTACGCGGTGAAGGGGGGCTAACCGAGGGTCTTCAGCGTGAACCAGACCACTGCGCCTGCCGCCACTACCACCAGACAGGCCGAGGCCGCCAGGCCGATGAGACGCAGCCGCGGACGGCGGTGGCAGGCGTGGACCTCCCACGGCCAGAGAATCAGGCGCAGGAGGAGTGCGGCGAGACCGGCGGGCAGCGCCGGCGTGATCGGGAGATGGTAGTGGAGATCGGGGATATCGCCGATAGAGGGTCTAGCCGGTACCGTAACGACAAGTATCGCGTAGACCGCCAGCATGACGGCCACTCCGGAGGCAACGGCCCGGCTCAGTTGCCGCTGGCGGAGCGCACCGAGGTCGCGCGTGGCCTCACTGCATCGTGGGCAGGGCGCCGCGGCCAGTTCGGGCTCCTCCCTGAATCTCCGCGTGAGCTGCTCTCCTCCCGCGAACCGCCAGACAGACACCAGTACCGCGGGCAAGATCACGAACACCAGCCACCGCCAGACGGGCCAGTTCACCGTCGTCGCTTCCTCCAGGTAGTACAGGAGAAAGCCCGAGAACTGGCTTCCGCCTCGGCTCCACGTCTTCCACTGGAGGTAGTCGCGCCAGGTCGGCCGCGAGACCACCAGTAGACGCTCAACCTCCGCGTGCTGCTCCCGGTAGAACACCTCCGTTTCGCGCTGTGCCGCGTCGAACGCCCCCCGGCGGATCTTGCGGGACGTCAGCTCCCGATCCGCCAGGCCCAGCTTCTGGTTCGCCGCCAGCAGCCGGTCGAGATCCGCCTTCAGACCGGACTGGGTGATGTCCTTCGGTGCCAGACCGGTGCCCTTCGCGAGCCGCTGCGCCTCCGCCTTCTCCAGGCGCCGGTCGCGGTTCGCGTCGAACCGGTTGAGCAGGGAGCGTTGGAGCTTCTTCACCTCCAACTGGCGCAGATGCCGCGCCCGGTAGTACGTCAGTCGCGGGATGCCGGCGGTTTCGATCCCGGTGATGGCAATCACCACCAGCTCGCGGATCGTCGGTCGGAACACGTCTCGGACGGGATCGGCGAACAGGAGGAGGACAATGGCGAGGCGCAGCCACACGTACCGCTTGCGCCAATACGTGAACCAACGCCAGGACAACGAGAGATTCTTGCGGACGCGCGCGATCACGGGGTCACCAGTGAGCAATGCCGGAGTCTATTGCCTCCACAGATTAGACGCGTCAGCCCATCAGGAAGTTCGCCGCGGAGAGGTCTGCTTCGGAGAGAAGGCATCCTCCACGACCGGCTCAGTAAGCCTGCAGGGGCCAAAATGAGGGCGCAGCCGGGATGAGGGGGTTCCCGCTGCGCCCTAATCGGGTGCGGTGAGCTGGGGAATCACCGCGTCCCGAAGCGGAACTCGAGGCGAGGGCGTCGCACCCTCGCACCCGCCGTATTGTGCCACCTTCCTAGCTTGCTCCCTGTGCTAGTCTTCAGATGTATGTTCAAGAAATCGCACATAGGCTAGGTGAATCTACCGGTTACAGGGTGGCAGGCGAAACACGGCATAGGTGCCGGCGAGGCTGAACGCGGTCGCGACCGCGAAGAGCAACTGGAACGAGGCGTACTTCACCAGCAGCCCGCCGACTATGGGCAGGAACATGGTCACCGCGAACAGCGTGTTGAGGAGGCCGATGTAGAGAGTGCGGCGCTCCTCTGGGGCGATGGCGAAGAGGTAGTTGGTGAACCCGATGAAGGACCCGCCACCCGTCGCACCCAGTCCGAAGAACACGAGGCCGAAGGCCACCCGGATCATCGCCTGCGGGAGAGGGAGCAGAGAGAGGGCGACGGCTGCGCCCGGAGCGAGGATGGACAAGGAGGAGACGGCCAGAATCAAAGTGCGGGGGCTGCGCCGATCATTGAGGTAGGCCCAGAGAGGGACCGCCACTACGCCGCCGATCATCTGCGCGGAAAGGTAGCGGCCGACGGCCGCCTCCGGCGCGTGCAGCGCCTCTTTGCAGTAGCCAATGTAGAACGGAAGGGCGATGGTCGCGCTGCCCAGGAGCAGGCGGCCGAGCAGGAGCAGCCGAAATTCGGCATGGTCCCGGATGAATACGCGCGCGCCCCACAGAAAGCTCAGCAAAGGTCGGGCTTCGCTCACCGGGCCGGGTGGTTCCCGCACCAGACAGTAGGCCCCCCACCCGGGGATGAAGAGCGACAGCGCCAGGCAGAAAAGCAGGCCGTAGTTGTACGGGAAGGATAGCCTATTGTCGGCGAGGATGGCGCACACCAGCAGCCCGACCGCGACCCCGCCCAGGCTGCCCCAGAACTGACGATGGCCGAAGAAGGAGCCGAGACGGTTCGGCGGCACCGTCTTCGCCACGATATCGAGGAAGGCCACGCCGCCGAAGCCGCCCCCGAACGCGTAGAGCGAGTAGCCGAAGAAGAACGCCGCAAGGGTGATCGCCGCATCGCGGCCCCCGAAGGCGAAGACGAAGGGAATGACGACGAGCCAGCCCGAGCAGCGCAGCACCGAGGCAAAGATGTACACTGGGCGCTTCCGGGGGCGAGACTGGACGTAGCTGGCAGCGATCAATTGCGGCAGATACCAGCCGCCGGTGCCGATCGCCGAGATCAGCCCGACCGCCAACTCTGAGTCAGTCAGGTGGGAGACGAAGTTGGGCAAGACAGTGGCGGGATCCGCAAAGGCCGCCCCGATAGCGAAGACCACACCGTTGAACACACCCAGGAAGTAGGCGCGGCCGGTCTGGTAGTTGCGGGGGTCGGCGCGAGTCTCCACCATGGCCCTCCCCGTTTCGGCGGGAGGGAGAGTAGGTCCTGGCGCGGAGCGACGAGATAGGGCGCGGCGTGGGGTCGGCAAGCGCAGGTCGGCGGAGGCGGCCTCTACCTGGCTGGATTCCGGTGCCAGGGCTTCGCTGTGTTACTTGACGGATACCTCTCTGCCTCCTAGAATGCAAGGCAGCAGTACCTTTTATGAAAAGCTGGGCATATGCCAATGCCCAAGAAGAGGGATCAGATGCGAGACCTGAACCGGAAGCTGCTGGTCAGTGTGTTCAGCGCTCAGGAGGCCCGCGAAGCCGTGCTGGGCGGAGGTCGCATAGTGGACAGCGAGGACCCCAAGAGCGCCCTCGGGAACATCTCGCCGCGGCACATCATGGACATCAGCGACGCGGTGCTCGACTTCACGCGTGACCTGGACGTCCAGCTCAGCACCAACATTGGCGAGGATCAACTCTTGTTTCGTCGCTCCCAAGACGGTCGCGCCATCGAGAAATCCCCCTATGAGATCGCGGGCAAGGCGGCCCAGGCGGCCATCGGAGTGGCCTGCGCCATGGGGACACATGTCCATCCTGTCAACCTCGTCAAAGTCGGCCTGGATGGGATGGAGACGGACAAGATCGGAGAGGTACTGTCCGAGGTCGTGTCCACCTTGCGGCGCACCGAGCACTTCAGCCACACCCAGGTAATGTCGGTCCTGTTTGCACAGAGCCTCCCGCTGTGGGAGGAGCGCAGACAGAGCGACAACGTCCGCCGCACACTGGTCGGACTGCGGGAGTTCGACCCCACCGACCAGGCCGACCCGAAGGGCTTTGACCTACAGGATTACGCGGTCGGGACGCTGCGCGACCGGCGAGGCGAGATCCTCTTCACCGATCGCTCGCAGGTGTCGCTGGCCACTCTCATTCGCTCAGGTGTCCTACCCCAGGGCGCCAACTCGACCACGGTCTGCACCAACGAGCTGTTCGCGCAGACGCGGTACTTCCCCGCCGCGAAGATGCCTGACCGCCGGACCAGCCGTGATGTGATTGCGGCCATGGTAGACGTGACCGCTGAAAGCGGCGCCGACGCCATCATGATCGACACCTCCATTCTTTCCAAGGTATCGAACATCTGCCTGGTGGATACGGCCGGCAGCGAGATGGTGAACATCAACGCGGTGGTCGCGCGCGACGGCCTGCCCTTGCGGGGCATCTTGCCGCTGGACGATCTTCGCTTCTTCGTGGACTACTGTCATTACCGGGGGATTGCCGCCAATGCCGCGGGTTCCATCGAGAGCTTTCAGGTCCAGCAGCTCTGGACCTTGCTCCCAGCGCTCGACCAAGCCTCCACGCGGGGAGCGGCCTCGGGCGTTGCCGCTGATCCGTCCGGAGTTACGCAAGAGGGCAGTGACACCCGTCAGTACCGTGTCATCAAGCGCTCTCTGGTGCGTGGTTTGGCGCCCCCTGAGCATGGTGGCGTCCTGAACCTGCCTGTGGCGCTGAAGACGCAGGCGGGCGCACAGGAGACCATCAGGGCGCTGCTCGCGAGCATTGGCGACGTCCGACAGAAGCTCGGGCTGCCGCCGCTGAAATCTTTCTGGGTTGACCGCTACGGCGACCCCAAACCCGTCGAGCTCTAGAGGAGAAACGTGATGACCAGCATCGTCCAACCCCTCGATCAGTCGCAGCGCGTGCCTTGCTCCGTCCCGCTCAACGACGCCGACCTCGGACTGGACAACGCGAACTGGATGAAGGGGCTCCAGGCCATGACCGACTGGTGCTGGAGCGGGAACCTGAGTCCCGCCCCCTTCCCCAACCACCTGGCCCGCTACTTTCTCCAGATCCCGGGCATCTTCGAGCACCAGCTTCACTTCTCGACGTCTCTGATCTTCGACGAGCCTAGTTTCCGGAACGGCATCCAGGTCTCGGGCTTTATCGCACGGCCGGTTCGCGAGCTGATCATCAGCTACCTCGGGCAAAAGCGGCGCAGTTGGTACACTATGACGCATCACGCGGTGCTGGGCGCGCTCACCGCCCGGAAGCATGGGATCAGCGACAGCGCCTACACCGGCAAGATCGTGCACCTCCCGGAGTTCCGAGACCATGCCAGCCTATACACCGAGGTGGAACGCCGGGCGCTCCACTTCGCCGACTGTTTCGCCACCAACACGAAGGCGTGGACGGACCGCGACTGCGCCGACCTGAAGGGGGCTCTGCGCGAAGACAACCTGCGACGATTCGGCGCGGAAGGGGCCTGGATGGCGAACCTGGACGTCGCGCGTGCGGCCTATCGGAGGGTCCTCGCCCGGGGTGAATCCCCCGAGGAGGCACAGCGTGCCGGCCGGTCGGCCGCACAGCAGTCCGATCTCAAGCTGAGGGACGAGCAGAATGAGCTGCTCGTCAACGCGCAACTGGTCGAGCTTGCTTTCATCTGTGTCCAGTTCGTTGCGCTTACCGATGTGTTCACCGGCCTTAACATCCCAGACGAACCGTTCCTTCCCGATGTCATGAAAGGGGTCCTCGCCCCGGAGGTGATCGCGCGGCTCAACGAGCTGTGCCAACTGGGCGGCGACGGGCTCCCGGAGCTTGTCCCTCCCGGCGTGCCGCTCCCCCTCGACGCCATTCTCAACGGCGACGTCGTCGTCGCGCCGGCCCCCGTCCGCGGCGCGCGCGTGCCACTAACCTCCTATGAGGTGGACGAGCAGCAGCGCTTGCGGGATAAGGGCCTGGCCGTGGGCGGAATCCAGGTCGGGACCTTCGGATGGAACTTCGGTGCGTACTTCCCGGGAGGGCTGATCTACCTCCTCGTGAACCACCCCGAGCTGGCGCGGTACGAGGCCCCATACTCATTGCCTCTGCTCTTCGACGAGGATTCGTGGCGCAACGGGACGCAAGTTGCCGGCTTCGTGTCGCGGCGCCTGAAGGAGATCACGATCCTCAGGATCTACACCACCACCCGCTCGCGGTACGGCCTCGAGCACCATACTCTGTTTCTCCACAACTGCTACCGCGACGACTACGGCGTGGGAAGACCGCCCCGTCCCACCCTGTCTCAGGAGGAACTGCAACAGGCCACCACGCGCGCGGTGAAGCATGCCGACGAGGCCATGCTCTATGTGGACGAGCCGGAGCGGGCGCCGCGCGATACCTACACAGACCTAGAACTCGCAACCATGGCCTGGGTGCGTCGGATGATCACCCACCCGCACACCGCCTACCAGCTCGAGTCGCGTCTTCGCGGCGAGCTCGACGCGGAGAACCGCCGTGAGGTGGAAGCTGGGATTCGACGCTTGGACACGGCCCCCGCGATCGGGACGGAGGCCGCCTATAAGCGATTACTAGATCACCAGGTGGCCGAACTGGCGATGGTCACGGGGCATATGGACGGGCTGGGACGCGCCATGACTATGCTCCGGCTCGAATCGGAGCTTCCGGTCACGCGCGCGGAGGGCTACTGGACCGACCGACCAAGCCTGTTCCAGGTCTATGGCTTCCTCGGCATCGGCGCCGCCGCCCTCACTGCGAACGAGCTGCGACTCAATCCCGTCCTCTGCGAGCAGGTCCAGTCACAATTGGAGAAGGGCAAGCGCGGGATCCGCATCACCGCAGAGGTAGCTGAAGAGACGGCCGAGTTCTAGCGACTGCCGGCCGCCGTTGCCGGCTGTGCCTGAATCGCTGATAGGGAGAACGTGACAACTATGACCGAAAGGCGCAAGCGAACCACCGCGGAGGCGATCAGGGCCGTCACCGGCCCGGCCGAGCCCGTCTCCGGATTCGGGCTCAGGTACGTGTGGCACACGGGCCCCTGGCAACGGATATTCGACCGGCAGATCGAGCTTATCTCAAACGACGTGGCGCGCGCGCAGGCCGAGGGGCGTCTCGTCGTCTATCTCAGCTGCCCCATCTCCTCCCGCGGTGGAGGCTACTCTGGAACCAATGTTGACATCGCGCGCTTCGTAGAGCGCCGCCTGCTCCAGCAGTGGGGTGAGGGGGTCTGGATCCTCAACCCGGCCCAGTACCAGCTCGAGTCCAAGGCCGGCACCGGACTCATGAATCAGCACGCCCAGGCAGTGGGCCTCGACATTGACCGCATGAAGCAGGTCGAGCCGCCCTTCGGCGGCGACTATATGCGGATGTGGACCAAAGTGCTGGTGGAGAGCAAGAAGACCGACGAGTTTCCCGAGAACCAGGGCCAGCACTTCGACGCCTTCTACTTCATCGGGCCGCGGGATGTACAAGCCTTCTTCACCGAGGCCGGCGACACGCTCACCGCGGGGATCCACGAGTACTTCGCACGCAAGTTCACGATGGACCACGACTTCCTCCTCGATTTCAGCGTGCCCGAGGTGGACGGAGGCCACGGCAAGCCCACCCCGAAAGGTGAGGACCCCAAGGCTCATTTCCAGCAACTGCGCCGCCGCTTCTTCCGCTACTATGCCCTTCGCGCCGGAGTCGCGTTCTCTCTCGGATCCCACGACGAATGGGCCATCTTCCAGCTCGTCAACAAGCGCCGACTTGAGTATACGACGCGCGCAGACGGCCCCGCTGCAGCGCGTCTCCCCTCGGGCAACTGCGCGGAACTGCTAGCCGGATTCTACGACGGCGTGCAACTCTGTCCCGGCGCCGCCGAGGCCCCGGCCTCACTCGGCTACGCCTATCCGTCCGTCGCATCCTCCGGCGGGAAAACTGTCTCCTAACAGCAAATAGGTCGCTTGCACTGGCCTCCGCTTTCGCGAGTCGTTGCCGCGCCGCGCCCGGCCTGCGGTTGACACTGCCCTTCAGCCAAGCTTATACTGACCGTGGACGGTTTGTGTCGTGATGGGAGATGGGCCCGTGCCTCTCTACGAGTTCCGGTGCAGAAAGTGCGATCGGGTCTTCGAGCGGCTCTGCCGGATGGGCGAGAACGGCCGGACGGTCGCGTGCGATGCGTGCGGCGCGAAGGGCCCGCGGCGCCTGATGTCAGTGTGCGCCACCCGCGTCTCGGGTGGCAACGGGGGCGAGGCCCATTCCCACTCCGGCTCGCGGTGCGGCGGCTGCGCGTCGCGCAACTGCGCGACCTGCCACTGATCCCGCCTCGCGCCAATCTACAGGAGCGCCCAGGGTGAAGTTCTACGTCACCACGCCAATCTACTATGTCAACAACATCGCCACGGTGGGCACGGCCTACTCGACCATCACGTGCGATACGCTGGCGCGCTACCATCGGCTGCGGGGCGATGAGGTGCTGTTCACCACCGGCACCGACGAGCACGCCGTGCGAGTGCTGCGGCTCGCGGAGGAGGCGGGCGTGGACCCGATGGCCTACGCGGATCCGATCGCCGCGCAGTTCCAGGAAGACTGGCGCCTCCTCAACATCTCCTACGACGACTTCATCCGCACCACCGAACCCCGGCAGCACCGCGCGGTGCAGCGGTTCTTTGAGACCCTCTACGACCACGGCGATCTCTACCTCGGCAGCTACGACGGCTGGTACTGTGTCCCGGACGAGACTTTCTTCGCGGAGACCGACCTGATAGACGGCCGCTGTCCCAACCCGGAGTGCGGTCGGCCGGTGGAATGGGTAAGCGAGCCGGCCTACTTCTTCCGCTTCTCGAAGTA
>Ga0214473_10002225_pt1 | contig 24080 bp, 24 predicted proteins | sample RVTome_7_FD_203509 | JGI IMG/M metagenome (GOLD analysis project Ga0214473, IMG submission 203509) | Soil microbial communities from uranium-contaminated site in the Upper Colorado River Basin, Wyoming, United States - RVT98D197 | ecosystem: Environmental > Terrestrial > Soil > Contaminated >... | reverse complement strand
ATAAAATTTCATGACATCTTCTTTCCCCCTCTGAGATTCCACCAGGACGAGTCTTGCCCTTTTTGCAGCCCGTGAGAATATGATATCACGAAGTACCCTATCATGGAATCTTATGTCCGGAAACTCCTTATAGTATTTGTGCATGAGGTCATGGATATAAAAAATATACGGTGTTTCAGAATAATAGCCCACAAGGCATATGTTGGGGTCTATGAGTAGGTCAATCCTGTTTTTCCTGATAACCTCGTATTTCTCCTCAAAATATACCGGCCTGTACCCGGGAAATAACAATTTAATGCCTTTTCTTAAAATATTTGCCAGAGATTTTTCCCCTGAAATTCTTATAATATGCCAGTTTTTTCCCTCATAGGCTGAAGATGGAAAATCAGGGTCCGTATAAAAAATAAAGAACTGGTGCCCGGCAGTATCAATTGATTTCAGAGAATTAATCATAGTAATTATGTATTGATAGCCGCCGCCTACAGATGAATCAACTGTCACCAGTATACCGATATTCATTTCAGTCAGTCTCGACAACAACAGTAATGTTCCCGCACTTTTCTGCAACCAACTGGATGAATTTCATGAAAGGAAAGAGACATATAGTTTAAACTTTTTGCGCTACCACCACTGCACTCCAATCAGCAATTACAGGTGGAGTATAAAGGGTTTTCCATGTTCCAAAATTCAATACCTCAAAGCCATGATAATTTAAAAACATAAACATTTCATTTTTAAAAAAATATCTCATATTATGAGTTTCGGTAATCCTATTTATTATTCTATCCCTTTCAGAGATAATTACTTCATGGGTTACAGAGACAATACAATTGTCATTATCATGCACCGGATTAGTCAATCTCAGGATTTTCTTGCCCCCGGCATTATATTCTTTCCATCTTTTTTCAGGCATTAAATTTATCACACCAGGGCCATACCAGAAATCAAAGATAATCAGGCCATTATCTTTCAGAACATTCTTCACATAAGTTAAGAAATCCCTTATCTCTTCATTTGTATTCATATAAGATATGACATCAAAAAGTGTTACGCATACATCGATCGAACCAGGATCAACCGCGTGTCTCTCACCTGCATTGTAAAAATGGACATTTTTTTGATCTTTAAGTTTTTGTTTTGCAATGGCAAGCATATTTTCATTTTTATCTATTCCGGATATCTCATAACCTTTTAAAGCAAGTGCTTTTGTGTGCTCGCCTGTGCCGCATCCATAGTCTAATATCTTTTTTGTATCAGGCTTATATTTTTTTATCACCTGTTCAATTAAATCAACTTCACCCTGATAATCCTTTTTATCGTAAAAAATATCATATATCTCTGAATATTTTTGGCTAAACGAACTCATAAATAATTTTTAAATCTTAACCTTATGATTGTTGCTTTTATAAATCGCCTCTATCATTTTTATAACTTCAAGGCCATCTCTGCCTGACGGCTTTGGTTCGATTCCCTTCTCAATATCATCAAAAAACTCCTCCAATTCAAGAACATATGAATTTGGTTTTACCTGACCATAATTAATTGAATGAATCTCTCCTTTCCCCTTAAGAGACTGCCAATACAAATTGTCGCCTCCATGTGTATCGAATCTTCCGTCTACTGTTATATAACCATCCGTTCCATTGACCTCAAAATGGAAATAACCGGAAAGCTGACGCCATGAACTATTAATAGTTGCTATTCTTCCATCCCCTGTAAGAAATACCCCGGTTGCAGTATCCTCCACAGGACAATCTTTCCAGTATAAGTTTGAGGCAAGCCCGCTCGCTTCAACAAAGTCACCCATAAACCATCTTACTATGTCCAGCAGATGACAACCATTGTCAAGCAGGGTTCCGCCTCCACTTACATCTTTATCCCAGAACCATGAATTTTTAAGACGCTCACCATTATGTCCTATTCTCCCATTAATACTGAGCACCTCTCCGATAAAACCACTTTTCGCTATTTCGTATGCCTTTTTCACACTCTCAAAATATCTATGATTCGAGCCTGTCTTCAAGAGTTTGCCTGTCTCTTCGGCAGTTTTGACCATCTGATATGCTTCTTCAGCAGTCCTTGCCAATGGTTTTTCGCACAAGACGTGCTTGCCTGCTTTCAGCGCACTTATTGTTACTGGTGTATGATATTTATTTGGAAGACAGACAATTGCTACATCAATATCTTTCTTTTTAAGAAGCTCATCAACGCTGTAATACTGGACACCCAGTTTCCTGGAGACTGCCTTTGCCTTATTAATATCTGCATCAGCAATACCAATCAATTCTCCATTAGTGCATGTTTTCACAGCAGCAGCCCTTTTCTCACCAAAAGAGCCAACACCGATTACAGCAACTTTAATCATGGATTCCTCCCTGCTTTCCGAGCTTTTTAAGTGCATCGGCTATATATACAATCTGTTCTTCCTTAAGATTAGTGCTCGAAGGAAGATAGAACCCGTCTTCCCATAATCTTTCTGAGACAGGCATCTTTGTGCCTTCTTTAACGTAACCCTTTTTTATCATAACAGGCTGTTTATGCATCGGATAAAAGAAATCCCTCGTATCTATGCCATAATCTGATTTAAGAAGTTCCCTTACCTCCTGCCTGGAACGACCATAAATCTTCTTATCAATCAGAATGCCATACATCCAGTAAGAGTTCTTAATGCCTTCTTTGTTTTTTGGGGGTAAAATAATCCCCTCTATACCAAATAAAACTTGATTGTATAGTTCAGCGTTTCTGACCCTTTTTTCAATATATTCTGAGACCTCCTCAAATGAGGCATAAGCATAAGCCGCAGTTAAGTTATTCATCCTGAAATTAAAGCCGATATCTTCATGAATAAACCTTGGCTGTCCAAATGCTTGATCCTTCAACATAGCCGCCCTTTTGGCAAACTCTTCATTGTCAGTAACAACCATTCCACCCTCTCCACTTGTTATGAGCTTGTTAGCGTAAAAACTAAAACAATTTATATCACCAAAACTCCCTGCCTTTTTCCCTTTATATTCCGTTCCTATTGCCTCTGCTGCATCTTCAATAACATATAAGTTGTATTTTTTGGCAATCTCCATAATCCTATCTATATCTGCAGGATAACCATAAATGTGGACAGGAATGATTGCCTTGGTTCTCTCTGTAATAGCCTGCTCGATTAAGCTCACGTCAATACACCATGTCTCCGGGTCGGAATCAACAAAGACAGGTCTTGCCCCATTATGAATCACACTGCTTGCAGTAGCTATCATCGTAAAAGAAGGAACAATTACCTCGTCCCCCGGTCCTATCTTTAATGTAGCAATGGCCAAATCTAAAGCCGTCGTCCCATTTGTTACTGCAATTCCAAATCTAACACCTGCGAATGAACTAAAACCCTCCTCCAATTTTTTTATAAAATTTACCTCTTCATCCAGACACAACGAAGAAACCCAGTTCCGTCTGATGACCTCACATACATACTTCTCCGCATTTTCAGGAATAACCGGAACACACACCGGAATACCCATCAGTTTTATCCTCCTTTTAAAATACTGGTATCTTTCCTCTATCCATAATATGGTTTTTGCAACCTGCTACCATGTTTAATATTAAGAATTTATGTTCCCGTATTTATCTGTATTCCTACCATATCTAATATAACATTGTTATGTACCATTTTTTCGACCATTTAATTAATTAGTTTCCTTTCAATTTTGGTTCTTGTCAATTCAATATCATCACCATACTTTTGGATAAACCAGCGCCTTTGTCAGCATATAGCCGGTTCTGCGTAGTGGTTTGAAGAGAAAACATGTCCCATGTGCCGCAAACCAATAAGAAATGATTGAGGCAAGAACCGCTCCCATTCCCCCATATTTTGGTATGAGAAAATAGTTAAGGACAACATTCAGAAGACAGCCCAGAAGGACCGTCAGGAAATAGATTCTGGTCCAGTTCATGACGGTAAGAAAAGCGCTGCGGGCCATTTCCATGCTCGTGAAGATGTTCGTCCATATCAGGATTGCCAGCATGGGGCCGGCTCTGGCATATGCCTCTCCGAACAGTGTGCCGACCACCCACTCTGCAAGGAGCGTCACCGGGACAGCAACCGCATAAGCCGACAACGCCATCAAGTTGTAAAGCTTCTGCAGATTCTCATAAAAAAGGGCTTCATTTTTTGCCTTTGCCTCTACGATGCTGGGGAATACCGACCAATAAACAGCCGTTGGTATGAAATACCATACTTCTGCCAGGCGCACCGCTACCGAATAGATGCCGACCTCTTCGCTTCCCACCATTTCCCCGAGCATGACCTGGTCAATCCGCAGATAGACCATGATAACTATGCCCGAGAACATCAGCGGCCAACTGTCTTTCAGCAGCCCCCATGCCTTGGCCAGACTGCCGTGCCAGTCCCGGAGGCGGCTGCCTCTCGACCTGTAAGCAACAATTAGTCCTGCCGAGCCCGCAACAACTTCAAACATGCTGACCCAGGCAAAAGCGAGCAGGGGCGCCATGGCAATGATGAGGGCAATCTTGATGACTGAACAGATGATGAAGGCGGCGTTCCTGGCGAAGACCGCATACTTGGCTTGGACCTGCGAATAAAACCAGAATTCGATGATGTTGAATGCTTGGAAGACGGCTCCGGCGGCAATGATCCCTACAAGCCAATGGCTCAGGGTGTCGGCCTGCCGTAGAATGAGGATGGACCCCGTGGCTGCTACAAAAGATACTGCGCCGCCTATCAATTTTAGGACGAAGGCAGTTCCAATGGTCTCTTCCTTACACGCAGGGTCGCGGACGATGTCGCGCACGACGATGTCGTCCAGCCCGAGCGCGGCAAGGGGTGAAAACAGAGCAACAAAGGCTAAGGCGTAACTGAAAAGACCGAACTTTTCCGGCCCCAGGTAACGGGCAACCCAGATCCCGACGAGAAGACCAACCCCCATCCGCAGGATGTTGTCGGCAAACAGCCAACCAGTGTTGCCGATGGCTTGTTGCAGGGTGTGGCGTCCTTCAAGCCTTTGCTGGATAAAAGACGGCAAGTATCTTTTCCAGTTCTGGTTCATGCAGGTCTTAAATAAAATTCATTTACCTTTGTATCTCTTCAAATTTAATTTTATTGATTATAACATTCTGCAATAAATATGCCATCACAGAACGGTTTTTTAATGTTGAATTACCGCAGTTCTTTTGGTATATATCTGGTGAAATTACCAAGTCTATCTGATGATTTCACCAACTTTAGAATTAATTGCTCACCCATAAAGTTTTATTTTCTGTAAAAATACTTTATGTTTTGTAAAAGTAGTGGTCATATATAGACGATTATTCCTTATAAAAGAGAGTGTTATTAGAACTGTGAGTAAATTAGATGTTATATGGTATATAAATTGCTTGTAATAAATTAAATAAATTAAGAAAAAATTTTTATTTATAGAGTCATGACAAAAAAAAGAAAGATTCTCATAGTTGATGATGAACCAACGATTCGCGAGGGACTGTCAAAAGCCCTTCATAAATTTTGTGATTTTCAAGGAGAAGTTAAAACTGTTGTAAATGGTAAAGACGCCCTTAAAGAAGTAAGTCTTTGTTTCTATGACATATGCTTTCTGGACGTAAGTCTCCCTGATTTAAGTGGCATAGAAGTTATGGGAAAGATAAATGCGATATCTCCCAATACGAGGGTCGTAATCATGACAGCTAGTGTTATAGATGGAGAGATAAAGAGAACAATAGAGGAAAAGGCGTCTCTATTTATAGCCAAACCGCTTGACCTCTCTCAAATCAGGGTTTTTGTAAATCATGTGCTGGAAGGATGTAAAGAAGAATTCATAGATGAGAAAAGGCAGTTTGAAAGAAGACCATTTAAGAAAACCATCAATTACTCGGTGAATGTCTTTGATGCTGTGGAATTGCTAAAATTAAATCTGAAGGCTGATACCATTGATATCAGCAAAGCGGGAATGGGTATCTGGACAGATTATCCTCTTGAGCCTGGTTACGTACTCAGGCTCAATGATAACGATATAGAGCGGATAGCAGGGGTTGTAGAGTGGAGCAAGATGGTTGATGACAGTTACAGGGCTGGGATTAAGTTTGTATAAACTCTGGTTGGAATCCAGAGAGATATTTTGATATTTTTAGCACCCACAAATGTTTTGCTGCTTATTATGCTCCTTTTTAGGAGCAATTTTTTTGTTTCTTCATGTATAATACAAAAATTTAGGAAGGAGCCAGATGAAACGAGTTTTTTTAGTGTTTACCCCATTAGAAAGAAAACTACGCTTTCGAGCTGTTAGAAATAAATTCCTGAACAGGACAAGCTTTCTAACGGGGTTTATTCCAGCAGTTTTTTTACTTATTGTCACACCATGCTTTGCGTCCAGCCAGAAACTACCAATTATTGATGGTAAAGAAATAGTAGCAATGGTTAATGATGAGCCTATTACTCTGGAAGAGCTCAATAATGCCATTGCCTCTATCCATACAGAGATGACAGAGGAGAAGAAAACAGGCAGTATAGATTATTCAGCAATTCTGAATCGCCTGATAAATATAAAACTTATCCTGCAGGAGGCAAGAAATGTAGGAATTGATGAGTTACCGCAAATAAAAGATATAGTTGATAAGTACTCAAGAGAGACCCTGACAGGGCTTTTTAGAAGACAGTATGTAAAGGAGGTAAAGGTTGATGAGGAAGAGGTTGATAAGTTTTATAAAGAGGCAGTGAAGGAATGGAAGATAAAATCAGTTTTGTTCGAAAAAGAGGATGAGGCGAAAAAGATTGAAGAGGAAATAAAAGCGAGCAAGAATTTTGATGATATAGCGAAAAAACTCGTTGCAGAGGAGACAGCAAAGGAAGACCAGGAGGGAGAGTATTTAAGAGACAAGGACTTCCTGCCCGATATATCTGCGGCTCTTGCAAAGATGGAGATTGGCTCTGTAAGCCCTGTCATCAAGGTTGGAGAGAGTTTTGTGATTTTGAAACTTGAAGATGTGCGATTTACTGAAAACCCTGAAGTAAGAGAGCAGGTAAAACAAGAACTGCTTAACCGTAAAAGAGGCGAAGCCCTGCAAGAATATGGTGAGTCTTTGATAAAGGAATATGTAGAAATTGATAAAGAACTTCTTGATAGCCTTGACTATGATTCAGCTATAGAGGAATTTCAAAAGCTACTAAAAGATAGCCGCGTTGTTGCCAGAATAAAAGGAGAAAAACCAGTAACTGTTGGAGAATTGACAGAAGCTGTCAAGAAAGAATATTTCCATGGCGTGGAGGGTGCTATCAGGGACAAAAAATTAAATGATAAAAAGAAAGAAATCGTTGAGAATATTCTACTTAGAGTGGTGTTCGTAAAAGAGGCATTGAAACAGGGCATTGACAAGACAGGTGCTTATAAAGATATGGTTAAGGAATATGAAAATTCGGTAGTCTTTGAGACATTTATAAATAAAGTTATTACTCCTGATATTAAGGTTAGTAATGATGAATTAAAAGAATACTACAATAAAAATATTGATGAGTATTCTTATCCGGAAATGATGAAAATCAACAGTCTTGTATTTAAAGAAACGAATGCTGCAAAGGATGCAATAGATAAGCTGAGAAAAGGCACTGACTTTAAGTGGCTAAGTGCAAATGCAGGAGGTCAGGTGGACAAAAATACAAAAGGGCTCTTAAGGTTTGAAGGGAATGTCTTGATAATAAAGAAGTTACCAGAAGAGATACAGAAAATCTTATCAGGAGTTAATCCTGGTGATTTCAGACTTTATGAGAGTCCTGAGGGGTATTCTTATGTTTTGTATATTCAGGATGTTTTACCTCCCAGAGCACAGCCCTTTGAGAATATAAAGGAAATAATCATGAAAAGAGCTTATAATGACAAGCTAAAAAAGACAATAGAGGAATGGATAGATAAACTTAGAGAGTTCTATGAAATCGAAATTTATGCAACAGACCTTAAATAAATTAATGAAGGATTCAAGGGGTCTGGGATTCAAGGGTTCGAGTGAAGATTTCATAATTATAAATAGTAGATAACACATGAGCCTGTTACACAGAAAAAGTAAATATCTCATATCAGGAATATTACTCCTCCTCTGCGTGATTATTTACGTGGTTGCATGCGCGCCCCCGGTGGAGCGAAAAAAGTTTGTGCGCAAGGCTTGCGTAGACTGCCATGCTGACATCGCAAATAAATACCTTGCGATGAAAAATATTCATGTTGTTATAAAAGACAGAGAATGCGAAGTCTGTCACCTTCCACACGGTATAGTTCCCAAACTGATAATGAAAAAAGAAGACAATGAACTTTGCTATACGTGCCATGAAAAAGAGAAAATAGGAATGGATAAGCCTAAGGTGCATACAGCACTGAGGATTGGGAAATGTATTCTCTGCCATGATCCGCATGCATCAGGGGTAAGCAACCTTCTAAAGGCAGAAGGCAATGAAGCCTGCTATCAGTGTCATAAAAGAGAAGGCTATGAAAAAAAGGTGGTGCATAAAGTTTTACAAACTGAGGGTTGCGGGACGTGTCACTTTTCCCATGCTTCAGATGAGCCCAATCTTCTTGTGAATAAGGAAATTGCACTTTGTATTTCCTGCCATGAGAAGGACAAGACACCTTTGAGAAAAACGCATAGAGATTATCCGGTGGAAACTTCATCCTGTATGAGCTGTCATAATCCCCATTCGTCATCTCAAGCCAAACTCCTGAAGACAAGTGTGCATCCCCTTGTTGTCAAAGTTAACTGTGAAGAATGTCACAATCCTCCTGCTTCACAGAAGCCATTTGAAACTACCCAAAAGGACAGCAGCCTTTGCTATAAATGCCATAAATCATCAGACCTGAAGGCTGGCGGTAGCATTGAGCATTTACCATTTCAGGAGGGGAAATGCTTTTCCTGTCATAATTCCCATACATCAGAATATCCGACCCTACTTGCTAAAGAGAGCAATAGCCTTTGTCTTAGTTGTCATAATAATATAAAGATAAAGGTTGCAGTTACACACGAAGCTGTTGTAAGCGGCAGGGGATGTCTTTCATGTCACGTACGACATGCTGCTAAGCACCAGAAGCTTCTTCTTGCAAAGGAGGGGGAGCTGTGTTTCTCATGTCATGAGAAGACAAAAGAGGCTCAAAAAGGCAAGACCCTTCATGCCCCTTTTTCTGAGGAGAAATGTGGCTTATGCCATGATCCCCACGGCTCAGATTTTAAGAGTATTTTAAAGGATAGAATGGACACGGTTTGTTACACATGTCATCCTGATGCAGAGGTAAGATTTATACTGACAAATACCCATGAACCGGTACTAAATGGTAGATGCTATGCGTGCCATAATTCCCATGGTTCAGATAAAGGGAAACTTCTTTTGACCTATCCAGATGACCCAGCGCTGTGTGTCAACTGCCATGGTGACTTGATGAAAGAGGCTGTGGAAGGATCTAATCATCCACTTTTTAAAACAGGAAAATGTCTTGTGTGTCATAATGCCCATGGAAGTAATATCCCGGGGATGATTGTAAAAAACCAGGCATCTTTATGTTTTTCTTGCCACGGAACAAATCTCGGTGAAGAGATAAAAGAGGTCAAAAGCCAGCATTTACCTTTTATAGCCGCAGAATGTACTAAATGCCATAACCCTCATAAGGCAAAATTGAACAGTCTTGTCTTAGCTAACTATCCTGATCTATGCCTGAGTTGTCATAACGACCTTAAGGCGAAGATGTATAGGAAAGAAGAAGAATGTGCCAAAACTGATACAGGGGATACTTTAAAGGGTGATGCTAAAACTCAAACTACAGATTGTGATAAAACTAAAATTTATGTTCATGACCTGTCTACTCTTGAAACCTGCCAGAGATGCCATAGACCTCATTTTTCAGCAGAGCTTGACTTGATTAATAAATCTATACACCCGTTGTGTGCGGAATGTCATGATTTTAAAACCGATTCTTTTAATAAAGCACATATTAGTATTGTCCCTGATGTAATGGATTGTAGAAAATGCCATGATTCCCATACTTCAAAAGACCCTATGTTCTTCAAGGATAAGATGCACCCGCTGTTTATGGCAAGGTCATGCGGGAATTGCCATGTGGTAGAAGGGCAATGAAGCGAGGGAAGAGAGACGAAAGGACGAGGGACGAGAGATGACAGACAAAGGACGAGAGAAGGATGAGATATAGGTTTTTATTTTCATTTTTTATTATAGCTGTTCTTATTATTATAGCTGCACTGGCTTACTCAGAAAACGAGTTCAGGCTAAAGACAGGGGCAAAGGGGAATATCTGTCTGAGTTGCCACGAGGCTATTCAGGAAACTCTTAAAGGTCGTTTTGTGCATCCACTCTTAAAGATGGGGGAATGTTCTGGATGTCATGATCCCCACACGTCTTCCCATGAGAAACTCTTGATTGCAGATGTCAATAAGCTGTGCTCCAATTGCCATAAAGAGTTGATACCTGAGAAGGTACGGAGCGCCCATAAGGTTGTTGTAGAGGGCAAGTGTGTGGAATGCCACAACCCCCATGCTTCAAATAATAAGTTTATTCTTGTAAAAGCAGGAAATGAACTCTGCTTTGACTGCCATAAGGATATAGGCGATACAGTTAAAAATGTTAAGTTCAAACATGAACCCGTGGAGAAGGAAAAGGGATGTCTCAACTGTCATGAGCCGCACGCGTCTGCTAAATTCGCCCTTTTATTGAAAAATGATGTGCTCCCTCTATGTATAGAGTGTCACAAGACTGACAAACCTTCATTTAAAACACAGCACATGAATTATCCTGTAGCAGATTCTCTCTGTACATCCTGCCATAACTCGCACGGCTCCAACAAAAAGATGATAATGTTTGATGAAGTGCACGCACCTGTTGCCGAGAAAAAGTGCAACCAGTGTCATGAGGAACCTACCTCACGTTTCCCGCTTATGACTAAAAAGGAAGGTGTTGAATTATGCAGGGAGTGTCATAAAGATGTGATTAATGAAATGCTTAACAAAAATAGATTACACTGGCCCTTGGTTGATAAAACTGGATGTTTGAATTGTCATAGTCCCCATGCCACAAAACAGAAGAAACTTGTAATCGATTCCATTATCAACCTCTGTGGAGAGTGCCATTCAGATACTGTAAGACTACAGGAAATATCAAAGAATAATCCCAAAAATAAAAAATTATGTGTACCTGTAAGAGAGGGGAATTGTATCACCTGTCATTCTCCTCATACCTCTGATAATGTCTTGCTCACACCGAAGCCGTCTATGAGCTATGATATTTGTGGCAGTTGCCATGAATGGCAAAAGCATTCATCACACCCTATAGGAGATAAAGTCATAGACCCAAGAAATAAAAACCTTACTACAGACTGTTTGAGCTGCCACAGGGCTTGCGGGACAGAGAATAAACCTGTTATGACATATTTTGATACTATTTCAGAGATGTGCATCCAATGCCACAGAGAATTTGAGAGAAGGGAAATATGGGGGAAAGAAAGGAAAGAGTGAAAGTTTTAATCAAAATCATTGTAATATTCTCTGCTTTGCTATTCCTATTTTTGTTTGCTCCAATGAGGTCTTTTAGTGTGGAGGCTGTGAAGCTAAGATATATCACTTCTATATACTCTAATGACAGAGGAGAAGGTATTAAGCAACCCGAGGGTGTTGCCTGTAATGAGAACTCCCTTATTATTGCGGCTGACACAGGGAACGGTCGTCTTCTTAGGTATACATTTCAGAACGAAGCATTAGAAATGGGGGCAGGAGAGATTAAAGTACCACAACTACCGTATCCTATGGGGGTTCAAATAAATTCTAAAGGCGAGATTTATGCCCTTGACGGCAAGCAGCGCCGTATTATACGCCTGAGCCCTGAAGGAGGATTTAAGAGTTATCTTGATCCAACGGGCTTACCTTCTCCAGTAGAATATGTCCCAAGAAGTTTTGATATAGATAAGGACGACAACATCTATGTTCTGGATATATTTTCTGAACGTGTGCTTGTGCTGAACTCTGAGGGGAATTATCTCAGGCATATAAAATTTCCTGAAAATTATGGGTTTTTCTCAGATATGACTGTTGATTTTAAAGGCGACATTTTATTATTAGACAGCATTAATGCTGTGGTATATTCTCCTGCTAAAGACTCCGCACATTTTTCTCCGTTGTCAAAAACCCTGAAGGAATATATGAGATTTCCTACCAGTATAACTACAGATAGGAGAGGTCGCATTTATGTAGTGGACAGAAATGGTAGCCGCATAATAATTCTCGGGCAGGATGGTTCTTTTCTCGGGCAGCAATCAGGCTTTGGATGGAAGGGGGGGCTGCTGAATTATCCTTCTCAGTTGTGTATCAACAATAAAGATGAGGTGTTTATCGCTGACACGAACAACAATAGAATTCAGATATTCATAGTGGTTAAATAAATATTTTTTTATTTTTCGTGGCACACCAAACAGATTTTACCCGGCAGGCGATGTTTGAATTCCTCGCCTGCACCTTTTGCTCCAAATCTTTCAACAGGGATTACACCTCTTTCATGTGGGTTGTGACAGGTGACACAGGTAATTTTTTGTTCATTATCAAGCGGAAGTATTATATTAAACTGCTGCTCTATTTCTTTCATCGTTGCTAACGTCTTAGCAGGTGGTTTGAGCAGATGGTTAGCATTTGCAGGATGTCTGTCTAATGCTCCATGACACCTCTGACATAGCACATCTAAGTCCCCAATGAGCTTAATATCTTCAAATGTTGCCCTTGTCTCATCAGGCTTTTCTAAATGACAATACAGGCACTTTTCTACAACGATATCGCCGTTTTTTTCTACCTGTTCATGAGGGTTGAGCATCTTATATTTTTTTTCATCGTGGCATCTGAAACATAGGTCTGTTCTCCTTTGAAATGGTGCTCCTCTGAGAAACTTTTTATTTGAAAATTTTAATTCCGGGTTCTCCCTGCACTGCATATAGATATCATGACACGTAAGACAGGAGACTTTCCCATTCTTAAGAGGAAGGTCAGGTGGAATCTTTGTCTTTTTTCCCTCTGAGGGTGCTATGTCTACTGGATGTATATAGTTACCGGGTTCATAACCATGGCATCTGCACAACTGGCTGAAGTCACCCCCGGACTTTAAAAATTTATCTCCGCCTTTTTCAGGTCTTTTCTCATGACATTCTGTACAGTATTTACCTGTATAGTGAATATCAGTCTTTTCGGTTACAACCTCAATGGCAGGAGCCTCAGTGACTGTTATTGGTGGTTTCTTCCTCGTTCTTTCTTTAGAAAACAGAATATCACCTGTAAGAATTGTAAGTATTGTCAAAAGTATTGCTGTTACAGCCAATCGTTTCATTTGTCTGTGTGTATTATAACATCAGGTGGAATATCAGGCGTGGATGGGTTACAGTCATCGTCCTTTCCATTATTGGGTATTTCAGTCGCACCGGGATTAACCGATGGATCGTTGTCATTACAATCTGCGCCCAAGGTATAACCATCACCGTCATTATCAGGAAATACTACTAAAGTTACTGTTGCTGGATTTTCGTCAGGGTCATTAGACTGGATTTTTGAGCTGGAAATAATTGTTTTCACTGAAGTCGTTGGTAAAAGTCTGTAGGTGATTGTGCATGTTCCTGAAGGAGCTAAAGTTTGCCCTGAACAATTATCAGCTTCTATACTGAACGGAGATGCAGGGGATAAAATCGCTGTAATTATTAGTTTTCCCGTTCCATCATTTTTTATGGTTACAAGATTTGATAACTCTCCAGTTTTGATATTTCCTTTAAAGTAGAGGATATCAGGAGTAACAGTAATATCAGGAAGTCCTGTGGCAATAAAGCCCCTGCTGCCATCGCCGTAGGAGCCATATCCAACTATGACCCATCTATCATTGATGTCATAAGCTTGAGCCCACCGCCAATCTGTGGGTAGCAATGTAGTGTAGGAACCATTACGGTAGAGAAAGCCTCTTACATTAGTTAAGCCGTCAAAACCCCCCCTCCCTACTACTGTGCCTCTATTATTTATTCCATGAGCCTCTGCCCACCGCCACCCCGGAGGCAATAATTCGGTGTATGAACCATTGCTATAAATAAAACCTTTAAAATTATTATTAATGTCACTGCCGTATCCTACAGTGGCTCCACTGTCATTAATGTCATGAGCCTCTGCCCACCGCCACCCCGGAGGCAATAATTCGGTGTATGAACCATCGCTGTAGATAAAACCCTTCCTGACACCTATACCGTCATAGCCACTTCCTGCTACAACCCCGTTATTATTGATGCCATAGGCATAAGCCTCTGTCCAGTTAGTAGGCAGTAATTCGATGAAACTTCCGTCACTGTATAGGAAGCCTTTATAGAATCTTTTCTCACGACCGTATCCCACAATAGTTCCGTTATTATTGATACCATGGGCATAAGCCTCTGTCCAGTTAGTAGGCAGTAATTCAGTAAATGTCCCGTCTCTATATAGAAACCCTTTATAATTACTTATCGCACCAGAGGTATACCCTATCACATCGCCTTTATCATTAATGTCATATGCCCATGCATTCTTCATGCCCAGAGGCAGCAGCTCAGTGTATGAACCATTCCTATAGATAAAGCCTTTATATCCGATACTGTCGCGTTCATATCCTACGACTGTTCCATCGTTGTTAACGGCGTAGGACTGGGAGAACAACCAGTCTGAATCAGGAGGCATTAACTCAGTGTAGGCGTGTTGTGCCCATGCTGGGTGAGATATGGCGCTAAGACACAACCCCAAACTCCCAAATAGTATCCATGACAGGACTTTGGACTTAAACCCGAATATATACCTTTTCCCTTTAGCAATCATTTTTATTCCTTAACTATTTTATTCATTATAGGAGTATATCAAATCATTAAGGGATGTCAACCTGAAAAGAGAGTCTATCCCTTTCATTCAGATAATTCTTCAATAGCTTTTTTCATGTCCTCTGGCATTGGTGCAGTAAATTCCAAGTGTTGTTCATTTACAGGGTGTTTAAATTTCAAACTATACGCATGGAGCATCTGGCGGTTGAAGCTGATAGTTTTTTGTCTGGACTTAATGACAGTTTTTTTGCCGTAAGTTTTATCTCCTAAAACTGGATGTCCAAGAGATGCAAAGTGAACCCTTATCTGATGCGTCCTTCCCGTGATGATTTTTATTTTTACCAGAGTAGCTAATTTAAATCTTTTAATTACCTCAAACTGAGTAATAGCCTCTTTACCCTTTCTGGTTTTTATTGACATCTTTTTCCTGTCTGTCCGAGATCTTCCTATAGCAGTGTTTATTTCTCCACGCTCTTTTTTAAGTTCGCCATATAAAAGTGATAGATAGTATTTTTCAATCTCCCTTTCTTTGAATTGTTTGACAAGGTTTAAATAAGATGGGTCATCCTTGGCAAAGACTATTAATCCAGATGTGTCTTTATCGAGACGATGTACTACCCCAGGTCTTAGAGGTGCACCGGTTGAGGCAAGTTTATCGCATTTTGAGAGCAAGGCATTTATAAGCGTTCCACTTTTATGCCCTGCAGCAGGATATACCACTATATAAGGGGGTTTATTAACTACTATAATGTGCCTGTCCTCCCACACAACATCTAACGGTATGTTTTCAGGAATAAGGGTTAACGATGGTTTGTCGGGAATAGTTAGCTCTATCAGGTCGCCCTGTTTTATTCTATAACTGGGTTTTTCATGGCGTGAGTTAACGAGAAGCAGACTTTCTTTTATAAGCTTCTGAACATATGAGCGGGAGTACCCACTTTTTAAAGAGATATAAGTGTCAAGTCTTTCTCGGTGCGTCGGTACGACTTGATCCCGAGAGTTGATTCCGACTGTTTTGTTTTTCCGTGTGACAGTGTAAGTGATTTTTTTCATGTTGATATTTTAGCAGATTATTCATTTGACACAAAATTATTAATTATGGGATAATCTAACCGTTCACTTTCAGGCTGTTGGTCAATGACTCGTAGAGTCAATGACTCAGTGGACAATCTTTTCAAATTCAATTAAAAAGGCATTTAAATATTGAAACTCGGTATTTTAATCAATACAGCCAGGCATGCTAAAGAAATCATTGGACTGACCAGGGCAGCTGCTTCAAAAGGATATGAAGTAATTTTGTTTATGATGGATGAAGGGGTCAGACTTTTACGCAATGTTTCCATAACAAATCTTCACAAAATTCCAGGAGTTTCTCTTGGTTTTTGTCAGTACAGCACAGACGTTATAGGGGTCTCCACAAAGGGGCTTGCAAAGGAGGTTGTTGCAGGCAGTCAATATGATAACGCAGTTATGACGAGAGAGGCTGACAGGGTGATTGTTTTATGATTAGAAAAATTTTATGGCAAAGATTGCAGTAATAGTAAGAGATAGACAGAATGAAGCGCTCAGAATGAGTATAGGACTTACTGTTTTAAATGATACCGTGGATATCTTTATCACGGAAAAATTAAAAAAGAAGAATAAAGGAAACTCTGAAACACATCTTGAGGCAATAAGAGATTTAAAACTAAAAGTTTATTCAACTGTATCAGGATTAGAATTTGAATATATGAGCCCTGAAAGACTGGCGGATAAACTTCTGGAATATGATAAAGTATTACCATATTGAACTTTGATTTCACAGATTTACCCCGTTAGATAGTAAATATCTAACGGGGTAAAAGGACTATGGATTACACAGATATTTATGAAGGTTCTCCATATAATTAACTCCGGACAAACAGAACTGACAAAAAAGATTATAGAATATCAGTCGAGAAAACATGAGGTTAAGGTTGTAGACCTTACAAAGGATAATATATCCTATAAAGATGTAATTGATGAAATTTTTTCCCATGATAAGGTAATATCGTGGTAAATTTACGTCAAGCAGGGAGGTGATACAACTAAGGACTAAAAACTAAGAGCTAAGAACTAAATTAAGGAGGATGTGCTGATGAAAAAAGGATTAAAAATTTTGGATGGAAAATTACTTCGTAATTTGCTTGGATTATTTCTTGTGTTAGCAGTAGTAATTCCTGCTTATGCAGGTAGCTCAGACCTTGCTACAGATATTGATGCGATTATGAGTAAGGGTCCGGATAATGGTAATTATCATGTTGGCGCAGATGATATCTATATGTGGTTGAAGATGAAAAAGACAGATTTTTTTGTAGTTGATGTCAGAATTGGTGAGAATGCCCTTAATGAATATAAGACCGCTCATATCCCGGGGGCTATCTATATACCTTACAACGAACTATTCAAGCCTGAAAACCTTGAAAAACTTCCTAAAGATAAAAAGATAATCCTTGTATGTGCCATGGGTGTTACCGAGGCTTTACCCGTAGTTTCCCTGAGATTGCTTGGATATGATGCATACGGTATGCTTTTAGGAATGGCAGGCTGGCAAAAGGATTATTCTGCTGGGGAATATGTGCGCGGGTTGATAGATGCCCCGAAGGCAAAAAATTATCCACTGGAAAGTTCAAAGTAAACCCCATGAGAAAGGGTGGGCTTTCTAATGGGGTAAATTATGATGGGGATAGCCCAGATAAAATTTTATTGAAGGAGGTTTAAAGATGAGAGCACTAAGAAGTAACCACACATTTTTAAGGTTGCTGGTGTCTTTAGCGATTGGTGTTGCCTTTTTGGTAGCAGGTCTTAATACCGGGGCTGATCAAACAAAGTCTGCTCCAAAAACAGAGAAGAAGGAAGCCACAAAAGAAGCTCCTGCATCAGCACCAAAGATCACATTTAAATGGGCATCTACAAAGGCAGGTGCTACAAAGGCGCAGGTCTCAATAGGTAGAGGCGTTGTATGCCCCTTTGAGTTTGCAGGGGTAGCCCCAAAAGTTAAAAAGGTTAAGCTTTCTATTAAGGATGAGAAACTTGCAAAGATGAGTATTATAGTGGCTGACGAAGAAGTAGCAGTGACAGAAGGTAAGGCAGCTTCCTCTGCAATGTTTTCAGTTCCTGCAGGAACACGCCTTGGCAATTATGAGCTTACAGTTGTTGCAAAAGACGCTGCCACAGGTGAGGTAATAGGCGAGGGAATAATCCCGTTCCAGCTACTGCCGAAAGGCGCTGGTGGTTGTTAATAAGTTAGGAGGGGAGATATGGAAGAGCAGCTACTAAAGATGGAGTGGCAGGGTATTGTTTCTGGTTTGCTTGTTGGTTTAATCTTCGGGTTTATACTTCAACGTGGTAGATTCTGTGTTAATACCGCTTTCAGGGATGTGATATTTGTAAAAGACCTTACAATGTTCCGGGCATATATTCTTGCTCTGATAGTGATTGTTATTGGCGCCAATCTCTTAGAAGATATGGGATACATTTTCATGCTGAGGAGACAGGAATTTGCACCTATTGGGAATATACTTGGTGGATACATGTTCGGACTTGGTATTGTTCTTGCCGGTGGCTGCGGAAGCGGAATACTTTATAGAACAGGTGAGGGGCTTCTTGCTGCATGGGTTGCAGTATTTGGATTTTTTAGCGGCGTGACGGCAGCATTACACGGTGTTTTAAATCCTATCTATGAGTTTGTGAGAGGCTTTAAATTATCAGTTGCTGACAAGCCAAACGCCGCTTTATGGGACCTCTTTGGAAGCATTCCAGTTCAGATTGCGGGAAAAGACATTGACTTAACAAAATGGATTGTTATAGGGTTTCTTGCTGTTGCGGCTGCTATCTTTATACTCAAAGGCAAGCCGTTCACACCAAGTAAAGGTAAGGGCTTTCCATGGGGCTTAACAGGACTGCTTGTTGGATTGCTTGGTGTTGCTGCGTGGTGGGCGTCAGATTACTGGGGTGGAGGCGCAAGGGGCCTTTCGTTTACAGGACCCCTTAAAGAGGCAGGTCTTACTATTATAACAGGTAATGCTGATGCCAAATTCGACCCTATGTATTGGCTTGGCCCATTTAAGACAACATGGGGAGCGCTTTATGTGATTGGTGTTCCTTTTGGGGCATACCTGAGCGCAAGGCTTTTAAAGGAATTTAGATGGAAGGTTCCTCCTGCTGAAGAGCTTTTAACTGTTTTAGGAGGGAGTGTTATGATGGGGGCAGGTGCTGCCTTAGCCGGAGGTTGTAATGTGGGGCAGGGATTAACAGGCGCATCAACACTTGCCATTTCAAGTCTTGTGGCTACAATCTTCATAATCCTTGGCAACTGGACAATGGTGTATTTTAAATTTATAAAACCAATGGCTGAGTAATTTTTGCCCCGCACCAATCTCTAGTGCGGGGTTTTCTTCTGCTATTCTTCGCAATAACATGAAAGGCATAAGAATTACCCTTCTAATAATAATTAGTCTTATTCTGGTGTTTCTCTCTATCAGGTATTTTGAAAAGAAGAATCTCTACTTCCCACTGCGGACAATTGAGGCTACGCCAGAAGATATAGGTTTGGGTTATGAAGAAGTCAGCTTTAAGACAAAAGATGGAATTCAGCTTTCTGGCTGGTTTATACCAGTAAAAGATTCGCGTGCTGCTGTAATATTCTTCCACGGCAATGGCGGAAACATCAGCCACCGCTTGGAGAAGATAAAGATTTTTAATGATTTAAATGTAGATGTCCTTATCTTTGACTATCGCGGATATGGTATGAGCAAGGGCAGTCCCTCTGAAAAAGGACTGTATCTTGACGCAGAGGCAGTTTATAGTTATCTGGTAAATGTGAGAGGAATCTCTCCTCAAAAAATCATAGGTTATGGAGAGTCTTTGGGTGGTTCTATCGTTGTTGATTTGGCAAACAAACATGAGTTAGGAGGGGTAATCATTGAAGGGGGGGTTACATCAGTGAGAGATATGGCAAAGAGACTTCTTCCCTTCATACCCACATTTGTCTATGCGAGCAAGTACGATTCCTTAGAAAAAATAAAGAATATCAAATTCCCAAAATTAATATTCCATAGCATTGACGATGAGATTGTGCCTTTTGATCTCGGTAAAAGACTATATGATGTTGCAGCAGAACCAAAGGAGTTTGTTGAACTCCGCGGCGGGCACAATGAGGCATTTTTAATTTCTCAGAATGTGTTTATTTCTAAGATAGATTCGTTCTTTAAAAGAACAGGAATACATCCTACAGTCTCCATGTTTAATTATTAAACTAACGCCTTCAGCTTTTTTACTTTACTTGTTTTTAGGCCATTTCATAGTTTAAGAATATCACAATGCTTTGTGTTTGAGATATAATTAAGACACACCCCTAACCCTTCTTAATAGAGGGGAATTAATGGTGATTTTATAAATTATTTATTATGTTTGTATTAGTTTAAGGTGTCTTCACATGAAACCAGTGGTTTATTTTAGCAGGTTAAAGAAGGAACAGAGCAGGTTAGAGTGTTTAAAAACTCTATTGGGTAGAATTGAAAAATATCTTTCTGAATTCAGAAAAGGCTATTTTATCGGCATTAAGATGACAGTAGGCGATGAAAAAAATACAGGTTATATCAAGCCCGAACTCGTAAGGACTTTAGTTGAGAACCTTAAGGAGCGCGGGGCAAAGCCCTTTGTTTTTGACACAAACGTGATTTATAAAGGGCAGAGGCAAAACGCAGTGGACCATCTGAATCTTGCATATCGCAAGGGTTTTACACCTGAGACACTCGGGTGCCCGTATATTATTGCTGACAGCGTGTTTGGAACTGATTCTAAGATTATAAAGGTAGATTTTAAAAATATAAAAGAAATCAGGGTGCCGTCTCTTGTAGGGGTTCTTGAGGACCTGGTAGTTTTAACACATGTAACAGGGCATATAATGTCAGGGTATGCCGGCTCAATTAAAAATGTTGCTATGGGTATGGCTTCACGTGCAGGAAAACAGGTTCAACATTCTTCGGTTAAGCCTGTGATAGAAAAAGAAAGCTGCACCCTTTGTGGTTGCTGTATAGAGATGTGCCCTGTCTCAGCAATTTCAGAGAAAGGTGAGAGTGCGTATATTAATTCAAGACTCTGTATTGGCTGTGGAGAATGTATCTCTGCGTGCAAATTTGATGCGATTAAAATTAACTGGCATGAGGATGTAGGTGTGTTTGTAGAAAGAATGGCTGAGTATGCCTGCGGGATTCTTTCACAAATCAAAAGTAAGATGTTCATAAATTTTGCTACTGATATAACCGAAGAGTGTGATTGTATCTCAGGAGATGACCCCAGGATAGTAGATGATATTGGAATCCTGGCTTCAAAGGATATTTTAGCTCTGGATAAGGCATGTTTCGATGTGCTGACAAAACGCAAAGATGTTTTTGCAAGGGGTGGAAAGATGAAGGCACATCTGCACCAGTTTAAGTATGCCAAAGAAATCGGGCTTGGGACATTAGATTATAAATTAATTGAGCTGTAAAATTATCGAAGTTGAACTTCGATAATTTTACTTAATAGTTTTCTGCCAACAGTTCGTAATAAGACCGGGGGTGTTTGCATGCCGGACATTCTTCGGGCGTCTGAATGCCTTCAAATATATAGCCACAGTTTCTGCAGTGCCACAATGTTTTTGCCTGTTTCTTAAAGACGGTTCCCGATTGAAGATTAGCCGATAGTTTTCTGTATCTTGATTCGTGAAATTTTTCCACCTTTGCGATATGTTTAAAAGATTCAGCGATTTCCGGGAAACCCTCGTCCTTTGCAATCTTTTCAAAGTCGGCATATAAGACTGTCCATTCAAGGTTTTCTCCTGCAGCGGCATGGTCAAGATTTTCTTTTGCGGCTTTTATAATTCCTGCTGGATAAGCCGCTGTGATTTCTACATCCCCACCTTTAAGATATTTAAAAAAGACCTTTGCATGTTCTTTTTCGTTTTCCGCTGTCTCAAGAAAGATGGCTGCTATCTGCTCGTATCCTTCTTTTCTGGCAACACTTGCAAAATAGGTGTATCTGTTTCTTGCCTGCGATTCTCCTGCAAATGCCTTTAACAGATTTTGTTCAGTTTTTGTTCCTTTAATTGATTTTCCCATGTTATACCTCCCTATTTAATAGTTGACTTTATTCTAACAAATGGTAAAATTAAATAAAAGTTGGAATTAAGTTAATGTTTGGTGTTTGGAAAGGAGGATATAATGATGGGATGCGGGGTATGCGGGCCTAAAAAACCCAAAAAGGCTACAAAGAAAAAAAAGACAAAGAGGTAACTGATAACTTATAAAAGGGCTGGCTAAAAAGTCAGCCCTTTTATAAGTTTGTGTCATGGCAGATAAAAAGATTTTTTCTTCAGATAAAACACCAAAACCTAAGGGTCCTTATTCACAGGCTGTGATTCATAATGGGTTATTGTATATCTCGGGGCAAATACCCATAGACGCTGAAACAGGTTTAATGGTCAGGGGAACTATCGAGGAAGAAACTGATGCAGTACTCAACAACATTAAGATTATTGTTGAAGAAGCAGGCGCACGCATGGAAGACGTGTTAAAAGTAACATGTTATCTGTCTGACCTGGATGATTTTGAGAGGTTTAATAATGTTTATAAAGAATATTTCAAGCACGACCCTCCAGCAAGGACTACAATTCAAGCAGGAAAACTTCCTTTAGATGTGCAGGTGGAGATAGATGCGATTGTAGCTATAAAAGAAGTAGCGAGTAGAGAGCGGGGATGAACAAGGTAGCCATAACAATGGGTGAACCCGGAGGTATTGGGCCCGAGATAATTGTGAAGGCACTGTTCTGTACAGAAATTAGAGGTTGCTGCAGTCCTGTAGTTATTGGTGATATTGAGGTGATTAAAAGAGCTGTTAAGCTTACAGGGCTTTCACTTAGAGTTAGGACTGTATCCAATCTTTCAGATTTAAAACCGAGCACAGGTAAGTCGGGATCGACTCGTACCGAGATAGAGGTACTTGATGTTAAATCTCCCTCTCCTTTTAAAAAAGGGGTTGCTTCAAAAAACGCTGGCAGGGCAGTGGTTAAATATATAAAAAAGGCAGTAGAACTTGCCTTAAGAAAAGAGATTAAGGCAATTGTAACTGCTCCTATATCAAAAGAGTCACTTAAGATGGCTGGTTATCAATGGCATGGGCATACCGAGCTTTTAGCCGAACTGACAAAAACAAAAAACTTTGCAATGATGTTTGTAAGCGAGAGGTTGAAAATAATTCTCAGCACAATTCATATATCTATCAAAGACGTGCCCCGTGTTATCAATGAAAAACTTGTATTGAGGACAATAAGACTTGCAAAAAGAGGAGCTGAGATGCTCGGCATTAACAACCCGCATATCGCTGTAGCAGGTCTTAATCCACATGCAGGAGAATCAGGGCTTTTTGGCAGAGAGGAAGTAAAGGCGATTATCCCTGCAGTGAGAAAAGCGAGTAAAGAAGGGCTTAAGATTTTAGGACCATATCCTCCTGATGTAGTTTTTTATAAGGCATACAGGGGTGATTTTGATATAGTCGTGTGTATGTATCATGACCAGGGCTTAATCCCCTTTAAGATGCTTGCCTTTGATACAGGGGTGAATGTAACGGTTGGGCTGCCTATAATAAGGACTTCTCCTGCTCATGGGACAGGATTTGATATTGCATGGAAGAATAGGGCGAATCCTTCAAGTATGATTGAGGCAATAAAACTTGCATCAAGGTTAAAACCCTAATCCGTAATATAAGCAGGCATATCGGGATTCAAAAGTTTTAGAAAGCGACAATGCTTTTATTAAATATTAAAATGAATTTTTTGCGTATAATCAAGCGACTTCGTCGCTTGTTAAGAGGATAGAGAATTTTAATGTTTATCTCGTGGTGTCGCACTAAAACTTTTTCACCCAACATGCCTGCTTATATATTGATAAATCCATTATTTGCCAGTATTGGCTACGGATTATGGTTAAAGTTAAAGCAGTTGACAATCGACAATCGACAATTTTAAATGGATATTGTTCTTGCAACAAGAAATAAGAAAAAGGCTGATGAGATAAAAAAAATAATAACCGAGGGGACTGTCCCAGAATTACCGGCCGAAGGCGGTAGATTCGGGACTGTCCCCGTTATTAACATCCTTACGCTTGATGATTTCCCTGGGTGTCCGGATGTAAAAGAAGATGGTAATACATTTGAGGCAAATGCTATTAAAAAGGCGGTTCA